>Ga0082335_1002357_pt1 | contig 35628 bp, 36 predicted proteins | sample Subgrocontami58m_FD_72375 | JGI IMG/M metagenome (GOLD analysis project Ga0082335, IMG submission 72375) | Subsurface groundwater microbial communities from S. Glens Falls, New York, USA - GMW37 contaminated, 5.8 m (SPADES assembly) (version 2) ... | reverse complement strand
CCACCCCGGCCCCGCCGGCCCCGCCCCGTGCTCTCGTCGACGCCGATGCGGGCGGCCGCCTCGCGATAGCTGCCGCAGCGCTTGAATTGATTGAGGAAGCGCACCCGCTGGCGCCAGCCGCGCTGCGGCGGCTTCGACGGCTGTGCTTTCGGTCCGTCCAGCAGCGCCCGCTCGATCGACTTGGGCGCCGCTTCGATGCGCGCCGCACTCTGCCGCGCCTCCTCGGCCTCGCGCGCGCTGCGGGTCTCCTCGCGGGCCCTGGCCTCGATCTGTGCCAGGCTCATGCCGCGCATGTTGGCGGGCGGCGTAAAATTGCTGCCGTGGAGCTTCGTGTAATAGGCCGCCTCGGACCAGCTGACGCCCTGGAGCGGCGGGTTCTCGCGCACCCCGAACGGGCGGGTCTGATCGTAAAATGACATCCCTCTCTCCTATTTCAGGGGCCATTTCAGGCCCAAACTTCCTTCCTAAGAGGATATATAGGGAAGGATAGGATAGCAGTCAAGAGGACGATAGTCGGAACAATAATGACAGCCTTTACGCTGAAAGCATGCGGTCCAGATGAGCAAGGGTTTTCCGCACCATCCGCACCGGATGGTCATGAGGAGCCTGACTCCTCATGTGATTTTGCTTCAAAGCTCCGGCAACTGAATTACATTCCCGGCACCAATGAACGGGGAACGTAGTCATGCAAATCACCCAGAGCCTCAACCGGGCAGTGGCCGTCAATCCGCGCGGGACCGCGACGATCTTTCGCGATCGTCGCCGCAGCTGGGCGGAGACCGTCGCGCGGATCGGACGGATCGCCGGCGGCTTTGCCCGTCTCGGGGTCGGCGAGGGTGACCGGGTCGCCATCCTGGCGCTGAACAGCGACCGCTATTTCGAGACAATGTTCGCCCTGCCGGCGCTGGGCGCCATCATCGTGCCGCTCAACACGCGGCTGGCGCCGGCGGAGATTGCCTTCATCCTGCAGGACAGCGGCGCCACGGCGCTGCTTCTGGACGACACCTTCGCCGGGTTGCCGGGCCAGCTCCAGGACCTCGCCGCCGTCACCTCCCTCGTCCATATCGGCGAGGAGCCGACTCCGCCCGGCATGATCGCCTACGAGACCCTGCTCGCCGACCTACCCGAAGGGTTCGGCCGTGCCGGCGGCGACGACGTTGCCGGCATTTTCTATACGGGCGGAACCACCGGCCGGTCGAAGGGAGTGATGCTCACCCATCGCAACCTGGTCGCCAACGCCGCCATGATCATCCCTGCCGTCGGCTACCGTCACGACAGCATCTACATCCACGCCGGGCCGATGTTCCACCTGGCCGATGGCGCCTCGACCTATGCCGTCACCATGGTCGCGGGCACGCATGTCTTCATCCCGCGCTTCGATCCCGCCGACATGCTGGCGGAGATCGCCCGGCATCGCGTCACCAACGCGTTGCTGGTCCCGACCATGATCAACGCGGTCGCCAATTTTCCCGACCTGGCGAAGTACGACATCTCTTCCCTGCGGGTCATCCCCTACGGTGCCTCCCCCATGCCGGATGCGGTGCTGCAGGCTGCACTGGCGGCGATGCCCGGCGTGCGCTTCCTGCACGTCTACGGCATGACCGAGGCCGCGCCGCTCGTCACCGCGATGGACCTCTCGATCGAGCCCACCGGCAAGCGGCTGCAGAGCTGCGGCCGGCCGGCCCTGCTGGTCGATGTGCGGATCGCCGACGAGAACGACCGCGAGGTGCCGCGCGGCACCGTCGGCGAGGTGCAGGTACGCGGCCCCAACATCATGAAGGGTTACTGGAACCTGCCGGACGTCACGGCGGCGGCGCTGCGCGGCGGCTGGTACCACAGCGGCGACGGCGGGGTGATGGACGAGGACGGCTACGTCTATATCGTCGACCGGCTGAAGGACATGATCATCTCGGGCGGCGAGAACATCTATTCCGCCGAGGTCGAGAGCGCGATTTCGACGCTCGACGGCGTGGCCGAGGTGGCGGTGATCGGCATTCCCGACGAACGCTGGGGCGAGACCGTGCATGCCGTCGTCGTGCCGCGCGCCGGCCGTACGCTGACACCGGACCAAGTGGTGGCGCACTGCCGCGGCCTGATCGCCGGCTACAAATGCCCGCGCAGCGTCGAGATCCGCACCGAATCGCTGCCGCTGTCGGGCGCCGGCAAGATACTCAAGACGATCCTGCGCGAGCCCTTCTGGGCCGGCCGGGCCAAGCAGGTGAGTTGATGCTTCCAGAACGACGACATGCGCGAAGCGTTCAAGGTTGCCACCATTGAGAAGGTCGCAGCTTACCTGGCCAATGAACCGCGACGACACGCGGCAGGAGGCACATGAACCTCGAGTCTCTGACCCTGTTATTTGAGATTGCCACAGTCGCCGCCGGCCTGGTGGCGACCTACTATTGGGTTCGATGGCTCCTGGCGCTGTCTGCGGCCCGCAACGAGCAGGCCCGCTATGTCGGACATCGCAAGTTCGAACAGCCCATGACGGCCCTACCAGATCCGGCCTGCTCCTCGGCCGAGCCAAAGATCATGCGCTGCGAGCGCGCCAAAGCATAATCAGGGCACTCATCTGGGGATGTGTCGGCGCGTTTTGCGCTGCCATCGCGAGGTCGATAGCGGCATAGCCCGTCAAGGTGCCCTTGCGGCAGACCATGACGTCTGATCCTTCGGCAATCTGCCGCTGGGATCGTAGACATCGACGCGATGCGGAAGCGCCGGGCTCCACTTCCACAGGACGATATTGGCCGTATCAAGCTTAGCACCGACGGCGAAGGACGGCACGAGCACGCCTGCCCGTCGCCGTCCGATGAGACGCTCGGCGATGCGCCAGGACGCGGGTTTTCGTCCGCTCGCCGCGTCGTCCGCCCAGGCACAGCCAAGTTCGGCCAGACCGGCACCGTTCGCTTTGCGACCCGCCTCCTGCCGGAGATCGACGACATCGTCGACATCGACGTCATATGAGCAGACGGTGAGCGGATCGAAGCGGCGCGCGAACCCCGAACGGACGGTCTTGATCGTAAAAGGACATCGATTCTCTCCTATTCCTTGGCCTCTTTAAGCCCAAAATATCTCTCGGCAGGATACATAGGAGAGGATATGATTCCTGTCAATTGCCCCCCCCCAACCGGATCCGGACATGGCTGAACAACGTGGTCGATCTTCAGGCAAAGATTGTTCGACTGACAAACAGTTGATCCATATCAAAGAACCGCAGTCGTTTCGCGCCAAGGTCTTGCGGATTCACAATATGTAATCACGAGTGTAGGGAAAATGATTACACGTTGGGCGCGAGGGTTCTTGAGGCTCTGGGTCCTGAGCGCGCTGATATGGGCTGTTGTAGTTGGCGTTGTCGCGCTCGAAGATCCCCGCATTCCATCATTACTTAATCCTTGTCGCTTGCTTCTCGACCTCAAGGAGGAAGGTGCCTGGAAGTCCAAAGCCGAAGAGCATGTCGCCCAATGCGAAGCGGTATGGCGTCAGGAGCGCGTATATTTATTGGTGTGGATTCTTGTTCCTCCCGCATGTGCGGGGATTATCGTTTTGGTTCTCGTATGGGCGATGCGGGGACTAAGGGCCAATACCCGTTCATGAGTTCACGGCCTGGTTCGAGGCCCCCGGCACGCCAGTCTGCCATGCGCAACTGGTCAGATTCGTCCCAGCAGCATGAGGACGACGTAGACACCGAAGCCGGAGGGGTCGGCGCCTCCAGGAGCAGTCGACTTCCCTGCTCGAAGTCAGTCACACTTTCCTACCGCGCCGCCTCAATAGGAGACGGGGGGTGACGGCTGCTGATCAGTTGGCGGAAACGTCACCCGTTGAGCCTACGCTCAACTGCACTTCAACTTCACCGCGCAAGGCAGTTGCCTTCCATTTGCCGTCAGGACCGCGGCTCAGCCCACGTACACCCGTGTAACCATCGGCTTCCATCGCCGATTTTGCCGCCATCTCGGTTATTCTGCCTGGAGGCGCCACGTCGTTACCACGCGAAAGCGTCTCCCACACGCGCCCCTCGGCAAGAGCGATTGCACGACGATCGGTGAAAAGGATGGGAACGGGCGGGCGACCAGCTTCCGCTGCCAGCGGCGCGCTTTGGATCGGCAATGCGGCCACTGTGGGCGGCACGGCCGTACGCGGGCGCTGCGACTGAACTTTGGAATTGGACGCCCCCGCCTCCCCGGTTGCCGGCACCAACAAGTGCGCGCTGGCAATGCCAGCCATCATCACCGCCAGCGCAAAAGCCAGAAACTCGAACTTCATTTGGCGGCCCTCTGGATTGCTACACCAATCAACGGTGGCATTGGAAGACAACGCAGGGGCCGATCGGCCGGTTCCACTGTCCAGCGAGCAATTGAAGCCCGCGAATTAGCGGGGCCAGGTCGGGCAACGACATGGAACCCGCGCCCGGTCTTTGCGTTCTCTTTATGCTTCCAGTAGGCGCGATCGTCAGTGACCGGGCCGGATACAAGGCCGGCGGTAACGATGCCGTCCGACCTTTCGCAAGAGGAGCATCAACAGGAGGAACGACCCATGGGAACCGCTTCGATCGCCTTCATGTCCATCCTGTGCGCCAGGTTGGCGTCCCCGACTTCAGCCGACAATGACAAGAACAAAGATCACCGTGGGGGCCCCAAGGCAGCGAAAAGTGACAATGACGACGGCCGAGGGAATGGCGGCCCGACACGCGAATAGTGCGCCGTACCCGGGCCCATCCCCGTGGCACCCAATCAGCAGATCGTCATCGTCGATCGCGATCGAGACAGGGTGCGTACCTATTTACCGCACCGAATACGTCGCTGGCCGGTGCCCGCCCGGCCGCGCCAAGAAGAGTAGCGGCTGCATGCCGCCGAGTCAGGTGAACAGGACGCGGGTCATTGTCGCCCCGCTCGACAACTTCGGTGACTAGGCGGCTTCCATGCTGGAAATTTGATCAAGAGAGGATGATAAGATGTATTCAACCAAGTGGCTTGTGAGCCTGATGGTGCCAGCCGCCCTCGCGGCGAGCCTCGGCGCCTGCAATCAAACCAGCGGCGCGACACAGCCTGGGGTCGTCAATGCGTCGCAGACAGGCGGCTATAGCGGCGACTCGGGTCGGGTGGTCTCCATCCGCGAAGTATCGTTGCGCGGAGGTTCGGGCGCGAGCACCGGCACGTTGGTTGGCGGCGGCGTGGGGGCCGCGGGCGGCGCGGCGATCGGTGCGGCCACGACCAACTCGGTCGGCGGCGCGGTGGTCGGTGGCCTGCTCGGGATGGTGGGCGGCGCCATCGCCGGTACCGCCATCGATCGCGGTGGGTCGGGTCAGCGCGGCATCGAAGTCACGGTACAGAGGGATGATGGCCAGACGGTCACCATCGCCCAGCCCGACAATGGCGATGTGCAGATGGGTGACAGGGTGAGAATCGTTCAGGACCGCAATGGCGTAGCCTCGGCGATCCGCGATTCAGGCTACCGCCGCGACTTGTAGAAGCTCCAGGCTCTGGCCGGCGCCGCTAAGGTCGTGGAACAATAGGCCCCTGCGGAACGAGGATCTGTTGGGATGCCGTCGGTACCCATGATCGGTTGGCATCCATGCGGGCGCTCGACCGGCATAGTGGCGAAAGCCTCTCCGCCGAGGTCACTGCAATCAGGCGCGGGGTGCCACGTCTGGTTCAAGGAGAGACGCTGAACAACCTCGCGCTCCTTGGACAGAAGGCTGCCCATCGTCACATCAAGGTATCGACTGCGCCGGTAGGGCGGCGGACCCGATTGATCTCTCCAAGTATTTGCAGCGCCCAGTTCCTTTGTCCAGGAAGCGTTGATGTCGATCGCGCCCGTGGCTTGACGCAACTCTTCGCGTCACCGGAGCCCGACCGATCAGGCCAGCATTCACCTTCAGGTAAGCCCGGTGAGAACACAATGTCCGAACCCTACGTCATCGAAGTCTGGGGCGAGCCCGCAGGCATCATTCTCAAGGAAAGTAACGCCTTTCGCTTCCATGCGGTCGCGCGTCCGTTTTTCGAACTGGACGGTGTGCAATTCGCCACGCGCGGCCACGCCAAATTGGCCGCCGCGCGCTTGCGGCCCTTGCCGATTGTCGAGGGGGCAAGTCCGTAACTTGAGCCCGATCGGCGCTACCGGTGCCACCTCACGGTCACATGCCAGCTCTCGCCTTTGTCCCCCAGGAATCCCAGCTCAGCCCACGCAAGATCATGTCCGCTCCTGGCATTTCTGCGACATGACCAGGGAAATGAACGAGAGCGTCTTTCAGCCCGGAAGCGGGCATCTTTGTGCTTTCCTGTAAAATGCTGTTCCTTCCCACCGGCTCGGCAATGAACTTCTCCAGCACTGGTTCAACGAACAGCATCGCCATCATCCCGCATCGTCTGCATCGCCATCACGCTGGAGACGTCAACATTGGTCGAGGTTGCGATGAAGGCGATCGAATCGACGCCACCTGGGCTGGTGCCACGACAAGCCGTCAAGGGATCGACGTCTCCCGCCACAACCAAGAAGGCCGCGAGCCCGCCGCAGATCGCGATCGCTGAGGGTCACGCTATCGGATCTCATCGCGCACAACAGTGCTGATGGCGCATTCAGTACGGAAAGGTATCCTCCCGCACCCTGCCCCCTCATATCGCGCGCAGGAGTGCGGCGGGTAACGCGCCTGACACAATGGGTCGCTATCGTCGCGCAACGTGTCTGCATCGATATCCTGATCTCGAGCCTTGGGCTCCCACGAATGGCCGCCCTGTCGGAACGTTCCAGGTCGTTCCGCGCCGTCGTCGGGCGCCATGGCTCGACATGGGCCTGCGGCCTGTTCGTCCTGGCGGTCCTGCTCGGCGCCGCGCTCGATCGCAACCTGCCGCTCGCGGTCTGGCTGCTGAGCTTCTGGCACTACTATCTCTACTGGCTCGCCTTCGCCTTCGGCGCGGTGCCGTTCGACGTCTTCAAGCGCGATGCGATGGCGATGAAGACCGTCTCGGTCGCAGCCCTCGCCGCTGTCTATCTCGCCGCGCCGCTCGACCTCGCCTCGCTCGCGGTCATTGCCGGCGGCATCCTGTTGAACGTCCGGGCCGCGGCGGTCCTGGGGATCGACCGGACCTACTACGGCCGCGAGGTGGCCGGCCTGCCGCCGCGGCGGATCACCGAATTCCCCTATTCGCTGATCGCCCATCCGATGATCGTGGGAAACGTCGCGGCCTTCGGCGGCACCCTGATCAACCCGGTGTTCGCACAGCGCTGGTGGCCGCTCGTGTGCCTGCATGTCGCGCTCAACATCGGATTGCTCGTCATGGAGCTGGCAGGCACGCGGCGACTCCGCACCATCCGGATCGGCGGCGGCCTCGTCTTCGCAGGCGTCCTGGTCGGCGCGATCTTCGCGGCGCTGCCGGGCGCGCTGCTGGGCGCGGCGGCCCTCACCTTCACCTGGGCCTGCGCCTGGGCGCTCTATCGCTGCTACGCGCAAACCGTAAGGAGAACCTCATGAACAGCATGCTGGCCGGAGAGAGCGCGGAGTCCCAACCACAGGTCCAGGCTGCGCAGCGCTTTCCCGCGACGGTCGGCCGGTTCGACGCCCCTGCCGACCGGGCGGTGATCGACGGTCTCGTCCGATGGGTCGAAGAGCGCTATCGCGAGGACCTGCTGAAGCGGCCATCGAAGCATGTCTATGTCCGCACCTTGCCCGGGCCCGTGATCGAACGGATCGACCGCCTGCGCGACAGCCCCCTCATTCGCTCGCTGATCGCGGCCCGCGTCGTGGCCCAATTCCCCGGGGGCAGCGTCATCGCGCCGATGAAGCACACCGACGAGCTCTATGTCTCCCACTACAACAAGGACCGCGGCGGGGATCAGGGCCTGTTCGACCGGCATTACGACGGCAATCTGCGTTTCCTGCCGGGGAGCGTGGTCGTGCGCGCCCTGATCTACCTGCAGTCCGACGCGACCTACAAAGTGGTGTTCCACGACAGCCGGGTCGAGAAGGCGTTTGCGACCTACGATTTCGGCCTGCTGGACTTTCACCGCGAGCTGCATTGGGTCGAAGGGCAATACAACCCCGCCGACCGCCAGCGCATCCTCCTCAAGTGCAACTACCTGGTCACGCGCCGCAACGCCGCCCTCCTGGGGCGGGCCACGCTCGCCGCCAACACCGGCGTGTTCTATGTCGTGAAAGCGGCGATGGAGTATTCCAAGAGCCCCACCACGCCGCCGCAGATCGTCGTCGGCCTCCTGTGCAACCTCTTCCGCCGGCTGAACAACGTCCACCCGCTGATTCCACTGGCGATTCCCCTGGCGTTCATCGGAGCCGTCGTCGCCGCGTTCGGCTGGGCGATCGGACACCTGACGACCTGAAGCGCCCTCACATCGCGCGCATCGGCGCCGCGCCGTCCATGCCGACGCCGAACGTCGACGCCGGATCCTCAAACCGCGGACGCGCCGTAGTAAAGAGTGACGGCATGCCGGGCCTCGGCGAAGAAGAGCCAGCGCTCGATGAAGACGCCGACCGTCCCGAGGACCGCGGCAACGAATGCCGCCGCGACGGCCGGCCCGCCCGGAGCGACGAAGGGCACAAACGACAGCAGAAACGGCAGGCCGAAGCCGAGGACCATCGCGATGCGCCGCAGCCTGGCCGCATGCTTGCGGGCGATGCTGAAGCCCATCTCCTTCAGCAGATAGTTCTCGGAGGTGTGCGGCGCCTCGAAGAGGCGCACCGTGCCCATGGAACCGAGGCCGGTCGCGCTGCCGGCGGTGCTGGTGGCCGGGGCCGCGTCGACGAAACGCCAGTAGGCCAGCTTCAGCACGGCGGCGAGCACGATCACGGCGGGCACCGTTGCCGCCGGCAGCGGCCGCGCGCCGAAGATCTGCAGCACCAGCACGAGCCAAAGCGTGCCGCTCATGAGGGCGAGCGCCAGGTAGTTCGGCACGACCCAGCGGTTGTGCCAGCGCGGCACCGGCTTCAGCGACCGGTAGATCATCGAGGTGCAGAAGACCGTGGCGACGGCGCCGAGCGCCGCCAGCAGGCCCGCGGCCTTCGAGACGGTGCCGAGGAACACCCAGCCGATGCCGAAGAGCGCGGCCGGCAGGTAGGTCGCGACGGCGGCGACGCCCTCGCGCGACAGCCACGACGAGCGCCATTGCGAGAAAGCCCGCCAGGCGCGCTGGCGCTGCCCGAGGTGGAAGAGCGATGACAGCAGGCCCGCCGTGATCGCGCCCAGCGCCAGGGCCAACGCCACCAGACCGAACAGCGGATCGGCCGGCAGCACGCCGAACGGCGCCAGGATGCCGAGCAAGGCCAGGAGCCCGTATCCGGCACCCGAGGCGGTGGTGAAGAAGATCACCGACAGCGAAGGATACACGGCGTCTCCGGGAGATCGGATTGGTTGTTCTTCATTGCGACAGCAGCCGGTCCAGCCATCCCAGCAGGCCACCGGGTGTGGCCGCCGCCGCGGGCGCGAGCCGGGCCGGCGCGCCGGTGCAGCCGGCGCCCTGCCGGCGCGGGCGCGGCGGCAGATATTTGTTGGTGGGCGCGTAGCCCATTTCCGCCATCAGGTCGAAACCCTCACGTTCGGCGACCAGCCTGGAGACGGCGGAGTCCGGATCGCCGAGGTCGCCGAAATGGCGTGCCGAGGCCGGACAGGTGGCGACGCAGGCCGGCACGCGGTCCTCGGGATCGAAGGTCTCGTTGTAGATGCGATCGATGCAGAGCGTGCACTTCTTCATGACGCCGGCGTCTTCGTCGAATTCCCGGGCGCCATAGGGGCAGGCCCAGGAACAGAGCTTGCAGCCGATGCAGAGGTCCTCGTCGACCAGGACGATACCGTCCTCGTCGCGCTTGAAGGACGCGCCGGTCGGGCACACCGTCACGCACGCCGGCTGGGCGCAATGCAGGCACGAGCGCGGAAAATGAACGGTACGGCCCGTCGCGCCCTCGCCCACTTCGTAGGTGTGCACACGGTTGAACCATACGCCGTCGGGGTCGGCTCCGTACGGCGCAAGATCGGTCAGCGGTGCGGCGACGCCGCCGGTGTTCCATTCCTTGCAGTTCACGGCGCAGGCGTGGCAGCCGACGCAGATATCGAGGTCGATGACCAGCCCCAGGCGCTTGGCCGAGGGCTCTGCGGGCAGGCCGGTCACTTGGCGTCTCCGTGAGCGGTCGCCCTGAAGCCGGCGCCGTAGCGCAGCACGTCGGGACGCTGCGGCAGGTGGGGCGGCACCGGCAGGGTGGCGAACTGCGGCTCGCTCACGCCTTCTCCCGCGGCGACCTTCTCGATCCGGACGCGCAGGTCGTACCAGGCGGCCTGGCCGGTGACCGGATCGGAGTTGCCGTAGCGATGGCCGTCGCCGCGCTCGGGCAGCAGCTCGGAGATGACGTGGTTGAGGAGGAAGCCCTGCTGGGACTCCGCGGCCTTCGGCGCGAGGTTCCAGGCGCCGGAGCGCTTGCCGATGGCGTTCCACGTCCAGACCGTGTGTGGATTGACGCCGTCCATCAATTTGGCCTGGGCTTTAATGCGCCCGTGATGGCTGGTGACCGCGACCCAGTCGCCGTCGGCGATGCCGAGCCTGGCCGCCGTTGCGCGATGGATGTGAAGGCGGTTGTCGCCATGGATCTGGCGCAGCCAGGCATTCTGCGAGCCCCAGGAATGATACATCGCCATCGGCCGCTGCGTGATCGCGTGCAGCGGGAAGGCATCGCGCGCGACCTCGGCCTCCTCGAACGGCATGTACCAGAGCGGCAGCGGATCGAAGTAGGTTTTTACGCGAGGACGGTGCTCGTCGGGCGGCTGTACGTCGCCATGGCCTTCCGCGGCGAGCCGGAATCTCTGCAGCACCTCGCTGTAGAGCTGCAGGAAGATGGGCTCGGGCTTGTCGATCAGGCCCATGCCGACCGCCCAGTCGAGATAGGCGCGATTGGCATGCTTGAAGTAGCGGGCCTCGGCCGGGATCTCGTGCCGCCAGAAGCATGAGTTGGCGACGTAGGCGTCGAGCTGCCCCTCGTTGACCGCGCCGACACCCTGCCTGTCGCCGGCAGCACCACGCCAGCCCGCCAGCATGCCGACGCCGGGCTTGCGCTCGTGATGGACGAGATAGTCGGGATAGCCACCGGGATAGCGTGGGCTGCCGTCCTCCTTCACGAGGCCGGGCAGGCCGAGGCGCGCACCGAGGTCGATCAGCACGTCCTGGAACGGGCGCACGTCGCGGTCGGGCGCGATCACGGGCTGGCGAATCGAGTCGGCGACGCCGTCGGCGTCGCAGATCGGACGGTCGAACAGGGAGATGCAGTCCCAGCGCTCGAGATAGGTCGTGTCGGGCAGGATGAGGTCGGCGTAGGCCACCATCTCGCTGGCATAGGCGTCGGAATAGATGATGCGCGGGATCCTGTAGTCGCCGGTCGCCGGATCCTTGTCCGTCAGCATGTCGATGGTGCCCGCCGTGTTCATCGACGAGTTCCAGCTCATGTTCGCCATGAACATGAAGAGCGTGTCGATCCTGTGCGGATCGCCCGCCCAGGCATTGCGGATGACCTGGTGCATCATGCCGTGGGCGGCCAGCGGCGCCTCCCACGAGAAGGCCTTGTCGAGCCGCCGCGGCGTGCCGTCGGCCTCGACCAGGAGATCCGCCGGCGACGTCGGGAAGCCGAGCGGCGGCCCGGGCATCGGCTTGCCGGGCTGGACGTCGGCGGCGCGGCCGGCGGGCTTGACGCCGGGCGGCGTGGGCCGCGGAAACGGCGGCTTGTAGCGGAAGCTGCCCGGCGAATCGACGGCGCCCAGCAGCATCTGCAGGACGTGGATGGCGCGGCAGGTATGGAAGCCGTTGGAATGAGCCGAGATGCCGCGCATGGCATGCATCGCCACCGGCCGGCCGATCATCCTGTCGTGGCGCCGCCCGGCCCAGTCGGTCCAGGGCTGCTCGATCACGACCGTCTGTTCGAAGGCGGCATGCGCCAGTTCGGCGGCGATCCGCCGGATGGTATCGGCGCCGATGCCGGTCTCGGCCGCGACGACATCGGCGGCATATTGCGGTTCCAGGCAGCGCCTGGCGACGAGATGAAAGGCCGGCACCGCGGCGCGCCCGTCGGCCAGGAAGACCTTGCCGGCGAGCTGCGGCCTGGCATCGGCCTGGTGGGCGCCGGTGACGGTCTGGGTCGCGGCGTCGAACACCAGCGGCTGGCCTGCGGCGTCGCGGGCAAAGAGCCCATGGTCGGCGGCGCCCTCGTCCTGGATCACGAGCCACGGCGCGTTTGTGTATCGACAGAGGTATTCCTCGTCGATCCTGCCGGCCAGCAGCAGTTCCCGGATCAGCGCCAGGATGAACAGGCCGTCGGTTCCCGGCCGGATGCCGATCCATTCGTCGGCGATCGCCGAATAGCCGGTGCGGATCGGATTGACCGACACGAACTTGGCCGTGCCGCAGCTCTTGAGCTTGCCAAGGCCGATCTTGATCGGGTTGGAATCGTGATCCTCGGCAACGCCGAACATCAGGAAGTACCTGGTGTTCTCCCAGTCGGGTTCGCCGAACTCCCAGAACGATCCGCCGATGGTGTAGAGGCCGGCCGCCGCCATGTTGACGGAACAGAAGCCGCCATGGGCGGCATGATTGGGGGTGCCGAACTGGCTCGCCCACCAGCCGGTCAGCGCCTGGCTCTGGTCGCGCCCGGTGAAGAAGGCGAGCTTGCGCGGGTCGCTCCGCCGGATGGCGCCCAGCCAGTCGGCCGCTGTCGCCATCGCCTCGTCCCATTCGATCTCGACATACTCGCCGCTGCCGCGCGGGCCGGCCCGGCGCAACGGCTTGCGCAGCCTGGCCGGCGAGTAGTGGTTCATGATGCCGGCCGAGCCCTTGGCGCAGAGCACGCCCTTGTTCACCGGATGGTCGCGATTGCCCTCGATGTAGCGGATGCGGCCGTCCTTCAGATGAACCTTGATGCCGCAGCGGCAGGCGCACATGTAGCAGGTGGTGCACGTGATCCGATCGGCGCTGGAAGCATCGAGGTTCAGGCCCGCAGCCCGGCGGTTGCCGGTCGCTCCCCTCTCGTTCGGCATCATGTTCCTCCCGGGGAAAGGCTAATCTCTGAACCTCGCTTCAAAAAGAAAATTATTCCAGAGCGCCGCGCGGCCCGGTCGAGGCTTGCGCCCCCGGTTGCTCTCTGGTTTGCTTGACAAGCCAAGCAGGATCGGAGGTGCGCATGTCGCACGCAGACCGGTATCGCGTAGGCCCATCGCGTTGGCATGAAGAATGGCTGCAGTCCGTGGCACAGGCGTTGGCGATGCTGACGTTCAGCGTGTGCATTCGCTGGCTCGTGTTATGAAGGGGCCCCGGCGCGATCCTTGACGATCGGCCGACCGGACCCCATGCGAACATCGCGAGGCGGCGCGAGGGCGGGCCCGGAACATTGCCCGCCGAACGAAACCTGGTGATCCTCCAAACCTGGTGATCCTCTGGAGATTGCTCATGACCGGCCCCTCGACGGCTTCGGACGGCCCCATTCGCCTCGCCCTGAATGGTGTTCTGACCAGGCAAAGAGCTGCGCAGATGCGCGACGGCGCACCGTCGGCTGCCGCGCGGGTCGACCGGCTCAACCGATGCATCGCCCTCCTCGTCGATCATCGTGGCGAGATCGAAGAGGCCCTGAACACGGATTTTGGAGCGCGCTCCCGCCAGGTCACGGCCTTTGCCGATATCGCGAGTTCGATCGGTCCGCTCAAGCACGCCCGCGATCACGTTGCGCGCTGGATGCGACCGGAACGGCGAAGCACCACGCCACGTATCCTGGGACTGTTCGGCGCCAGGGCGGAGATTCGCTGCCAACCCAAGGGCATCGTCGGGCTGATCAGCCCCTGGAACTTTCCGGTGAACCTGACCTTCGCCCCGCTGGCCGGCGTGCTGGCTGCCGGCAACCGCGCGATGATCAAGCCATCGGAAGTGACGCCGGCGACCTCCGAACTCCTGAAGAAGATGTTCGCGGGCGCCTTCGACGACGAGGAGATCGCCGTCGTCACCGGCGGTCCGGAGGTCGGACAGGCCTTCTCCGGCCTGGCTTTCGACCACCTGATCTTCACCGGCGCCACTTCGGTCGGGCGACAGGTGATGCGGGCGGCCGCCGAAAACCTGGTGCCGGTCACGCTCGAGCTGGGCGGCAAGAGTCCGGTCGTCATCGGGCGCTCCGCCGATCTGGCCACGGCGGCCGCGCGGATCATGAACGGCAAGACGCTCAATGCCGGGCAGATCTGTCTGGCGCCGGACTATGTGCTGGCGCCGGCGGACAGGATCGACGTCTTCGTCGAGGAAGCGAAGTCCGCGGTCGGCCGGATGTTCCCGACGATCCGCGACAATCCCGACTACACGGCGGTCGTGGCCGACCGGCACCATGCCCGGCTCGCGGGCTATGTCGACGACGCGCGCGCCAAGGGTGCCGAAATCGTGGAAATCAACCCGGCCGGCGAAGATCTGCGCCAGCAGCCTCATCGCCGCATCGCGCCGACCCTCATCCTGAATCCCACCGACGACATGAAGGTGATGCAGGAGGAGATCTTCGGGCCGCTGCTGCCGGTAAAGGCCTATCGGAAGCTGGACGACGCCATCGACTACATCAATGCGCACAGCCGCCCGCTGGGGCTCTACTACTTTGGCGCCGACACGGCGGAGCGGGACCGGGTGCTGGAGCAAACCACGTCGGGCGGCGTGTCGGTCAATGACGTGGTCATGCACGTCGCGCAGGAAGAACTGCCGTTCGGCGGCATCGGGCCAGCCGGCATGGGCGCCTATCATGGCCATGACGGCTTCCGCGAGTTCAGCCACCGGAAGTCGGTCTTTCACCAGATGAAGAGAGACATCGCGCCGCTCAGAATGCTGCGCCCGCCCTACGGCGCGGGGATTGCCAGGTATCTGGCAACACAGATCAAACGTTAGCGCGAGGGCCGACACTTCCGGGTTTCTGGAGGGCCGGTCATCATCTCAATAGCCACCTCTCCCCTCGTCTCTCGCACAACAGCACCTTATGGACACCGGTGCGGTGACGCCGGGCCGGGTTGCGGAACGAGGACTCAAAAACGCGATCGGCGGGGATCCCGCTATCGGGTGTTGTCCCGCGTGGCGGCTGGCGTATCCGGGACAGACACGCATACCCCGCTCCCCGCCCTCACATCGCGCGCATGAGCGCCGCACCCTTGTCGAGCAGCGGCAAGACCTTGTCCCTGGCCTCGGCCGGCACGCCGAACACGACGCGGTCGACGCCGGCGTCGCGCGCGCGCTTCAGTGCGTCGCCGTCCATGCCCATGCCGAACAGCGTGACCGGCACCTCGGCCGGGCCGCGGCCGGCCGCCGCCAGCATCTCGCGGAACGGCGGCAGCATCGCCAGCGTGTCGCCGCCGCGGCCGCCGATCGGCATCCAGCCGTCGGCGTAGGCCACGGCGCGGCGCGCGCCCTGCGGGAAGCCGCCGCCGACGATGATCGGCGGATGCGGCTTCTGCACCGGCTTGGGCCATTGCATCATCTCGTCGAACTTCACCAGCTCGCCCGCGTATTTGGGCTTCGACCGCGCCCAGATCTCCTTCATCGCCTCGATACGCTCGCGCATCAGCTTGAAGCGCGTGGCGAACTGAGTGCCGTGGTCGGCCATCTCCTCTTCGTTCCAGCCGCCGCCGACGCCGAACAGCACACGGCCGTTGGACAGCCGGTCGACGGTGGAAACCTCCTTGGCGGTGTGGATGGGATCGCGCTGCACCACCAGGCAGACGCCGGTGCCGAGCCTGATCGTTTTGGTGACGACGGCGGCGGCGCCCATGGCCACGAAGGGATCGTAGGTGTCGTAGTACCATTTCGGAAGCTCTGCGCCGCCCGGCCACGGCGACTTGCGGCTGGTGGGAATGTGGCTGTGCTCGGGGAACCACAACGATTCGAAGCCGCGCGCCTCAGCCTCGACCGCAAGCTCGTGCGGCGGGATCGCGTAGTCCGTCGAAAACATCGTGATGCCGATCTTCATGTCCCGTCCCCCGCTGTCGTTTCCGCCAGTCTACACGGCCCGGCGCGAATTGCCCGCCTTGCAGCAGTCGAGGCGAGCCTCCCCTCACCCTCCGGGCGGTACCCGGACACGCTCGGCGATGATCCTCGTCAGCACCGGCGCCAGCAGCAGGACGGCTATCATGCGCACCGTCTGCATCGCCATCACGAAGGAAACGTCGCAGTCGGTGGAGGCCGCGATGATGGCAATCGAATCGGAGCCGCCCGGGCTGGTGGCGAGGTAGGCGGTGAGCGGATCGACGCCGGCGGCGAAGACGAACAGGGCGGCAATGCCCCCGCAGATCGCGATCAGCAGCAGCGTGCAGACCAGAATGCGCGGCAGCGCGCGGGCGGCATGGACGAGCAGCGGTCGCGTGAACCGGAGGCCGACGTTCCAGCCGACCAGCGCGTAGCTGGCGGCCAGCAGCCAGGTCGGCAGCTCGATCGTCATGAAGCCGAAATGCGTGAGGCCGATGCCCGCGACCATCGGCACCAGGAAGGCGCCGGCGGGAATGGCGAGTACGCGCGCCACCAACGGCCCCAGGGTCGCGAGCGCCAGCGTCTCGCCGAGCGCCAGCGCATGCACCTCGGGAAACCACACGATCGCCGCCGCGCCGTAGGACGAGCTGACGCCGAACAGCCGCGCCACCAGGGCTGCGATCCCCGCCACCAGGAAGATGCGGAGATACTGCATCAGCGCCACCAGCCGGATGTCGGCGCCGTAGGCCTCGGCCATGAAGGTCATGACCGAGGCAGCACCCGGGCTGATGCCCCACAGCGCCGTGGTGCCGGGCAGCACCTGCAGGCGCGTCATCAGCCAGCCGAGCCCGCAGCTCGCGACCAGAACGGACACGACGCCGGTCGAGAACAGCACCCAGTGGCCCAGGATGTCGCCGACGATCGAGAGCGGCACCATCCTGGCGATCAGGCAGCCCACGATGCCTTGGGCCACGGCGAAGATGGACACCGGAAACCGCACCTGACGGCCCCACGCGGCGAAGACGATGCCGGCCAGCAGCGGCCCCAGCATCAGCGCCGCCGGCGCCTGCAACCCCAGCAGCAGCGCCGTCGCCGGCACCGTGAGCGCGATCAGGAGCGACCAGGCCGCAAAAGTCGTCTTGAGCGTAGCGAAAGACCTCATCGCCGCTTGCAACCGGCGTGAGATCCTTCGCTACGCTCAGGATGACAATCGACGCTCAGGCTACGAACTCCTCCGCCTCGCCGTTCATGCCGCGCAGCGTGGCCATCAGCTCTGAGGTGGCAACGACCAGGCGGGCATCGTCCGTGCCGCGCAGCACCAGCGAGACGCTGGGCTTGCCGCCGCGGAAGGCCGGATAGCTGCCGATGTCGATGTCCTCGTAGCGCTTCTGCAGCGCCCCCAGCGGCTCGGCGATGATGCCCTCGGGCAGGTTGGTGCGCACGGTGCGCGACAGCACCGGATCGCCGCCCACCAGCCGGTGCTTCATCGACTGGAACATCGCCTCGGCCACCTTGGGGATGCCGGCGAAGGTGAAGACGTTCTCCATCTGGAAGCCCGGCGCCACCGAGACCGGATTGTCGACCAGGATGCCGCCGTGCGGCACCCGCGCCATTCGCCGGCGGGCGGGCGTGAACAGGGCCGGATCGCCATAGTGCCTGGTCATGCGGGCGACCGCCTCGGGATGCTCGGAAATGCCGACACCGAAGGCCTTGGCGATGCAGTCGGCCGTGATGTCGTCGTGGGTCGGGCCGATGCCGCCGGTGGTGAAGACATAGTCGAACTTCTTCCGCACCTCGTTCACGGTCGCCACCACCGTGGCCTCGATGTCGGGGATGACCCGGCATTCCCGCACCTGGACGCCCAGCTTGCCCAGCTCGGTGGCGAGGTACTGGATGTTGGAATCGCGGGTACGGCCGCTCAGGATCTCGTTGCCGATGACCAGGATGCAGGCGGTGACGACTTTAGCCGGATCGGACATGGGGGCCTTGCGTGATTTTCCTTTGGTTTCAGGACCCTAGCGGAGCGGGTCAAAATGACCAAGCTGCGTCCACGGTCTTGTTACCGCCCATATCGCATGCCAAATAGGGGCCATGAACGGCCCACGCGATTTCGTCGACGACAGCGACGACTACTGGCGGCGAGACGACCGCACCATCAAGCTTCACGGCCCCGAGGGCTTCGAGGGCATGCGCCGTGCCGGCCGCCTGGCCGCCGAGACGCTGGACTTCATCACGCCCCATGTCCAGCCCGGCGTGACGACGGGCGAGCTCGACAAGCTCTGCCACGACTACATCCTGGACAACAAGGCGATCCCCGCCCCGCTCAACTACCGCGGCTTTCCCAAGTCGATCTGCACCTCGATCAACCATGTCGTCTGCCACGGCATTCCGGGCGACAAGCGCCTGCAGAGCGGCGACATCGTCAACATCGACGTCACGGTGATCCTCGACGGCTGGTACGGCGACACCAGCCGCATGTATTACGCGGGCGACGTCGGGGTGAAGGCGCGACGGCTGTGCGACATCACCCACGAGGCGATGATGCGCGGCATCGCCGCCGCCAAGCCGGGCGGCCGGGTGGGCGACATCGGCCACGCCATCCAGAGCTACGTCGAGGCCCAGCGGCTTTCGGTGGTGCGCGATTTCTCCGGCCACGGCCTCGGCCGCGTCTTCCACGACGCTCCCAACATCCTGCACTACGGCAAGGCCGGCACCGGCCCCATCCTCAAGCCCGGCATGTTCTTCACCGTCGAGCCGATGGTGAACGCCGGGACCTGGCAGGTGAAGGTGCTGAGCGACGGCTGGACCGCCGTCACGCGCGACAAGCAGCTCTCGGCCCAGTTCGAGCATTCGGTCGGCATCACCGAGACCGGCGTCGAGTTCTTCACGCTCTCGCCCAGGGAACTGGCCAAGCCGCCCTACGATCTCGTCGCGGCGCCCTAGTCTTCCACGGCAAACGTCAGCTTCTGGATCCCGGGCTCGGCATCTGGGGACAGGATGATCGTGCCCGCCACGCGCCCGCGCTCGCAGGCCAGCGTGAAGCGGCCGGCCAGCGCGTGGAGGGGCTCGATCTTCTCCAGGCGGCCCTCGCCCAGCTTCTGCTTCAGGATCGCGAGTTCGGCGTCGCGCAGGCGGGCCGGCATGTCGGGCAGGAAGTTCACCGCGAAGACCTGCGCCGCCGTCTCGATGCGGCCGGCGGCGTAGGCGGCGACCACGGCCTCGATCGCGCGGGCGAGCCAGGGCGACGGTTTGGCGGGCGCCGGCGGCGGCGCTGCCGCATGCAGCAGCTCCGCGACGCGGAGCGTGATGCGCGACATCCGGGCGTAGGTGCGGTTGCCGAAGGCGAAGACGCCCCAGCCGCGGTCGGGCAGCATCAGCACGTGCGAGCCGTAGCCCGGCAGGCCGCCGGAATGGTGCAGGCGGCGGCCGAGTTTCGCGTCGGTCGAATGGACGAGACCGTAGCCGTAGGCGCTGGGCGCCACCGGCTGGCCGTCGACCGTGTCGGCCGGGAACGGCGGCGACTGCCAGAGGGCAAGCTCGCGCACGCTCGAACGGCGCACCGGGCCCTGCTCCGGCTCGTCGCGGGCGGGCCAGGCGCTCAGCAGGAAGGCGACGTAGCGCGCGTAGTCGGGCACGGTGGTGGCGAGGCCGCCCATGGCGCCGACTTCGCCGTCGGGCTCGATGCGCTCGCGCGACCATCGTCCGTCGTCGAGGCGATAGCCGAAAGCGTAGTCGCCACGCGCGGCGTCCAGCGCATCGAAGGTCGTGCGCGTCATGCCGAGCGGTTGCAGGATCGTGCGGCGGATGAAGGCTTGGTAGGGCTCGCCGCTCACATTCGTAAGCACGCGACCCAGGAGCGCGTAGCCCAGGTTGCTGTAGTCGAAGGCGAGGCCGGGCGGGCGGGCGAACAGTTTTCCGGTGGCGATCAGCGCATCGAGCCCGGCCGGCGTCATGCCCAGCACGCGATCGCCCCACGGATCGTCGGTGACGAAGCCCGCGACGTGCGTCAGCAGGTGGCGCAGGCTGACAGGCGGGCTGTCGCGGGTGGCGGGCGCCACTGCGGCGAACTGCGGCACGTACCGGCTGAGCGGCGCGTCGAGGGCGAGCCGGCCCTGGTCGCGCAGCGCCAATACGCCGAGCGCCGTCATGTTCTTGGTCATCGAGGCGATGCGGAACGCGGTGTCGGCCGCGACCGGGCGCGCCGCTTCGATGTCGGCCAGGCCGACCGTCGTAGCATGGACCAGGCGGCCGCCCTGCACGATCCCGGCGGCGAGACCCGGGATCTGCTGTTCCTGGGCGAAGGCCGCCAGCGCCGTGTCGATCGCGACGAAGGGAGAGTCCATTTCGCTCAATGCCGCGCCAGGAAATGCAGCACGTTGTCGTTGAACTGGCGGGGATCCTGGAGGAACGAAAAATGGCTGACTTCGGGCTGGATCAGGAGCCCGGCGCCGGGGATCTCGGCCGCCATGTACTCGGTGTTCTCGCGCTTGATCGCCTCGTCGTGATCGCCGTCCACGATCCAGGTCGGAGTCGAGATGCCCTTGAGCTGCGCCGCCGCGTAGTTGGGCTGGGTCGCCCACATCCTGCCGATCTGTTTCAGGAACGACTCGTACTGCCCCGGCGTCGGCGACAGCGCCTCGTATTCCTTCGCGGCACGGGCGATGAAGGCGGTGAACACCGGGCTCTTGTCGACGTCCTTCACCGCGCTCGGGTCGGAGTTGGCGGCGAAGGCGAAGAGCTTGCCGAGCCGCGCCGGATGGCGGATGGCGATCTCCAGGCCCAGGATCGCGCCGTCGCTCCAGCCGACCACGGCGGCCTTGGGAATCTTAAGGAAATCCAGCAGGCCGATCACGTCGGAGGCCATCAGCTCGTAGCCGAAGGGCCGCTCGTCGCGGGTGCTGCGGCCGTGGCCACGGCTGTCCATCACGATCACGCGGTAACGCTCGGCCAGCACCGGCACCTGATGGCCCCAGTAGTTCGCATTGGCGAGGCCGCCGTGCAGCAGGATGACCGGGTCGCCTTTCCCGAAGGTCGCGTACCAGATCTTTATGCCGTTTACGGCTGCGAGGCCGCTCTCCTCGGCCTTGGGCAGCACGGGCGTCGGCGGCAGGGTGAGCCACTGGGGCTCGGCCCGCACGGTCCCGGCGAACAGGGACACGAACAGGCACAGGACAAGGTTCAGAAAGCGCATGGCCGCATCTTCAAACAGGGCGCCTGACCCGTCCAGCGTCCGTTGAGATTCAGGACTCCGCTTTCGTCGATCGGCCGGCGTGCCTCGACGCTCAGATCATCATTCCTGCCATCTGCGTCAGTCCCAGCGCGACGGACAGGAGATCCGAGCCGCGGGCCAGACGGGCGGATGGAGCCGCCCGCCCGATCGCGGCGCGCACGGCCGGCACACGGCTCGACCCACCTGTGAGAAAGATCGTGTCGATGGCGGCGGGACCGAGGCCCGCCGCCGCGATGCAATCGCCTGCCGCCCTGTGCAGCCGATCCAATCTGGATTCGATGGCGCGGTCGAAATCGACGCGCGTCGCCGCAATCGCCAGCCCCGCCTCGAGAAAGGCCAGAGGCACATCAGCGCGCTCCTCGGCGCTCAGTGCGATCTTGGCATCCTCCACGGCGAACGCCAGGCGATGGCCGAGCCGTTGACGCACAACGGCCAGAAGACGCCCCACTTTCTCCGGTTCGCGTGCCAGCGAGACCAGTTCCGCGACCTCGCGCTCGTTCTTGTAGGTGTACGCGAAGTTGATCGTCGGCCAGGTGGCAAGCTCGTGGTAGAGCGCGTTCGGCATCGGCAGGTTCTTTTCGACGAGTTCAGTGCCGAGGCCCAGGAGCGGCATCACCGCTGCGAGGCTGAGCGCGGTGTCGAAGTCGGTGCCGCCCACGCGCACGCCAGCGGTCGCAAGCACGTCGCGATTGCGATCGGTGGGGCCGCGTTCGGCGCGCTCGCGCTGCCGGGGGCTGATGCGGATGACGGAAAAGTCGCTGGTCCCGCCGCCGATGTCGGCGATCAGCGCCAGCTCTTCGCTCCGTACCGTCTGCTCGTAGTGGTGGGCAGCCGCGATGGGCTCATAGACGAACGCGACGTCGCGAAAACCCGCCCGCCTGGCAATGGCCTCGAGCACCTGCTGCGCCCGCGCATCTGCCCCGTCGTCGTCGTCGACGAAGCGCACCGGCCGGCCGTGCACGACGGCCGTGATCTCCTGCCCGGCGAAGGCTTCGGCCTTGTGCTTCAGGTGCCGCACGAAGATCTCGACGACTTCCGTGAGCGGCACCTTGCGGCCTCCCAGGCTGGTCTCCTCGTTGATCAGGGGAGAGCCCAGGATCGACTTGAGCGCGCGCATCAGCCGGCCATCGGCCTGCCCGACATAGGCCGAGATGGCCTCGTTGCCGAACAGCACCTGGCCCTTGGCTTCGTAGTCGAAGAACACCGCGCTCGGCATCAGCGTGCTGCTTGCCTCGATGGGCGCAAGCGCGGCCGTCCTGTCGCGAGCGACGCCGATCGCCGAGTTCGACGTCCCGAAATCCAATCCGCAAGCGATCATCTCTGTCCCCTTCAGATGCGAAGGGGCTCTCATCTATACGATGTGCCGAAAGTTGCCAGACTGTTTCTTTTTGCGTAAGCTGACCTCGATAGTGGGATGCCCAAGATTTTGGGCATCCCTTTTTCGTTGGCGCGGCCTGAGCGGCATTTGCTCCGTCGCGGCGGCCGGCGGGAAAGCCTTTTCGGACATTCCTTTGCCGCCATTCTGCCGCGGTTGCATCGGATCGTTGCGGCATGGGGAAGGCCAAGCGCGCGGCGCTCGAACCGGTGACAGGCGATGACGATGCCCTGGTGGCATTGCTCGCGGCCGGCCTGCGCCTCCAGGCCTCCGACAATCTCTGGCGCGTGAGCGGCAACACCCTGCCCCACCGCGCCCTGCTGCGCGAGGCGGGCGGCGCCTGGAACAGGCTGGATCAATGTTGGGAGTTCGCGGGCGAGGACCCGACGGCAAAGCTGGCCGCGGCGCTCGCCGCGCAACCGCCCGCGCCCGGCCACAACAGCAACGAACCGGAAGCGCCCCGGCCGCATTACTTCGGCCACCGCGCGCGGGTACGCGAGCGGGTGCTGAAGGCCGGCGTCGAGGCGCTGGCCGACTACGAACTCCTGGAATTGCTGCTGTTCTATTCGATCGAGCGGATCGACACCAAGCCGCTCGCCAAGGCCCTGCTGGACGCTTCGGCACGCTGGGCGACGTGTTCGCGGCCGAGCCCGCCCAGCTGCGCGAGTTCGAGATCGACCAGAGGACGCTGGTACACTTCAAGGCGATGCGCGAGGTCGGACGCAGGCTGGCCGAGCGCAAGGTCAAGGACATGCCGGTGCTCACCAACTGGCAGCAGCTCATCGACTACTGCCACGCAGCGCTCGCGCACGAAAAAACCGAGCAGTTCCGCATCCTGTTCCTCGACCGCAAGAACGTGCTGATCGCCGACGAGGTGCAGCAGCGCGGCACCATCGACCACACGCCGGTCTATCCGCGCGAGGTGGTGAAGCGGGCGCTGGCGCTCAATGCCGCGGCGCTGATTCTGGTGCACAACCATCCCTCGGGCGACCCCAAGCCGTCGCGCGACGACATCGAGATGACGCGCGAGATCAGGACCGCGGCCGAGGCGCTCGGCATTTCGATCCACGACCATCTGGTGATCGGCCGCAAGGGCCACGCGAGCTTCAGGAGCCTGGGGCTGTTATAGCCGCCTTGCCGGAGCCGAGACCGGCGGCTATCGGGGGGCCTGCAGCGGCCCTGAGCGTGGCGCGACCGCCGAGCGGACCGCTTCGACGATCTCTCCGCTGTTGGGAAAGTATCCCTTCGCGCGCGAAACGAGCACCCGGTCCCCAACGGAGACGCGGAACACTCCGCCCTTGCCCGCGACGAGGACTGGATCGATCGAAAGTTCCCGTCCCAGTCTGGTGGCGGCGTCCCTGGCGCGCTTCTCGTAGCCGCAGGGGACGCAATAGGTGATGGTGACCCTCGCGCCGGCAGCGTCCAACGTGCCGGCACGAGCTCCTTCGTTTTCCGTGATGAGCTCGCACACACCTTTGGCGATAGCCTCGGGGTGGTCCTCCTGGAGATAGTGGGCGCCGGCGCCAAGTTGGATGACACGACAATTCTTGAGTTGCCGTGCGAAGGTCCCGGCGAAAGCCGGAGAAACCAGGGCCCCGGGATCCCCCGCAAAGAGAATCTTTGGATAGTCGCTGGCGCGCAGGGCTGCATGGGCGTTCTCGATCGACGCCCACGTGTCGGAAGGCTCGCCCGCGATCGGCAACTCGTTCGGAAGGCGCCAGACCGGCACGCGCGACTCCGGGGTCGGGAATGGTGCCCGATAGGCTGTCATCTCCTCGTCGGTGAGCTGGCGTTTGATCGAACCCGGGAGGATGCGTTCGACGAAGACGTTTTCCTCCAGAATCAATTTCTCGCCGACACCGGATGTCCGGAACTTGCGAAACATCTCCCTTGCGGTGGGAACCTGATGGAAGTCGTCCCAGCTGGCCATCGGACGGATAAATTCCATGAATGCCAGGCCGCGCACGAAATCCGGACGCCGCGCCGCGAGCTCGAAGGCCAGCGCCGTCCCCCAATCCTGGGCGACGAGATAGGCCGACGTGATGCCGCTGGCGTCAATGAACGCTTCGAGGTAGCGGACGTGGTCGGTGAAGCGATAGGCGATGTCGGGTTTGCCCGACTGCCCGAAGCCGATGAGATCGGGCGCGATGCAATGAGCAACGGCGGCGACGTGTCCGATGATGTTGCGCCAGATATATGAGGAAGTCGGATTGCCGTGCAGGAAGACGGCAACCGGCCCGCCCGGCAAGCCTTCCTCCCGATAGGCAATGTGCGAGCCCAGTATCTTGCGGCGGGGCAATTTTGCATTGGATTGCATGGTCGCGGCCTTTGCTGATGTCGTCGTTGGAGGATACGGGCGGGCAAACACTCGTCTGACCCACCAGGATGTTAAAATATAATACGTTCGTACGTATTAAGTCAAGGGCAAGCAGCACCCGCACCCAGCCATCGTCGACAGGCCGGGCGCGTTCGCCCCGATCGTTCAGCGGCGACGCGCGGAGAGCTGGAAGAGGATGATGCCCAGCGCGATCAGGATGCCCGCAGGAGCGAAGCTGCCGGGCAAATGCTCCTTGAAGAAGATGACCGCGACCGCGGTACCGACGATGGCCGCAATCGACCCGATCTGGCTGAGATAGACAGGCCCGGCGATCTGCTGCAGGCGCAGGAAAGCCACGTACTGCATCGTAAACGAGAGAGTCGCGGCAACGGTAATGAGCTGGACGGCGGGGCCGGCCCACAGCGAAGTCACCACCCTGCCCTCGATCCAGATTGCGAACGGCAAGGTGACGAATGCTCCCGACAGCAGCATCGAACCGGCGAGCAGCAGCGGAGTCGCCCCGCGCGGCCAGTACCGGGATCGAAAAATGTTCCCGATCGCCAGCACGACCGGGATCAGGCAGGCGGCAAAAACCGCCAACCGATCGGAGGGAATCATCTCTCCGCCCTTGGCCTGCGCAAGCACGATGCCGCCGGCCAAGCTCACGACGACGCCGACCAGGCGAAGCCCGCTATGACGCTCCATGCCGATGGCGATCGACATCAGGTAGGTCAGAAGAGTCGGGAAGGCCATGGTGAGCGCGACGAAGGCAGCTCCGACACGTGCCACCGTGAGGTAGCCGAGCGCCATGCCCAAGGCCAGCAAGGCGCCAGATCCGACGCTGTACGGCAAGATGCCGAGCAGTTCGCGTCCCAAACCCCTGCTGCGCGCGGCCAAAAGCAGAAGGACCAGTCCGGAGCCGCCCATCGAGAGGGTGAGGTACCAGAGCATCGCCACTCCACTGGCGGCGGCTTGCTTGGAGAGAAGGACATTAAGCGAAAGCAGCACACCGACGAAGATCAACAGAACGGGAGCCTGCTTCGAAGCGCCCACATTCTGAGTCAGGTGCCTGATCGTCGGTGTCGTCATCGTGCTTCGCCTCCCGCGCGTGATCGTTCCGGCGATTTGCCGCCGGCGGCCGGAACCACCTCGTCCGACAGGGCGCTTGACCTACAATACGTTCGTGCGTATTGTCAAATAATGCCGAAGCCATCATTGAAAGACAAGATCGTCGACGCCGGACTGCGCGTCATGTTCCGCAAGGGCTACGAGGGAGCGAGTGTGCGCGACATCGCCGCGGAAGCCGGCGCGCCGCAGGGATCGTTCACCAATCATTTCCGCTCGAAGGAGGCGTTTGCCCGGGAAGTCCTGGATCGCTACTTCGAGCACACCCGCACGCTCGTGGCAGCCTCGCTCGACGACCTGTCGCTACGACCGCGCGAACGGTTGAGGCACTATCTCGACATCATCACGATCCGTCTGGCCGCAGACAATTACACGCGCGGGTGCCTGATCGGGGATTTCAGCGTGGAAGTATCTCAGGCCAGCGACACGCTTCGCGAACGGCTGGTGCAGATCTATCGCGAATGGCTCGTGCCATTCGCCGGCTGCATCGAAGAGGGGCAACGTTTGGGAGAGATCGACAGCGCGTTCTCCTCGCAGGATCTGGCGGATTTTCTGCTCACCTCGTGGGAGGGAGCAATTCTACGCATGAAGGTCGAGCGCGACCCCGCGCCGCTGGAGCGCTTCAAGCGCATTGCATTCGAGACAGTCCTGTCGGACGGAGGCAGCGCACTGTCCACCGACCGCGTACGACGGATTGAGAGGACGCAGGATCGAGGCCGCTCGAAGAAACGGGGTTCAGCCTGACATGTATATCGTTTGCCAGTAAGCCAACAATTCAGCCTCCCTCGACCGGACGTTCCACTCGCTATCCTATCCGACAAGGCAAGCCGTGATCCGGGCGCTCATGCGGGGGCCGCCAACCGTGACGGAACTGGCCGAGCCGTTCGACATGGGCCTTCCATCGTTCCTGAAGTACCCGACGGCGCTTTGAGACAGCGGGCTGGTCGCGTAGCGGAAGGCAGGCCGAGTCCGAAGCTGCGGTATCAAGAAAATATGCCGGCTGCCGCCGGGTCGTGGCCTTCCGAGCAGCGGGTGACCTCGGTTCGCAGCCGATCCCGCCGGACAATGCTGCATTGGTCCGCCACTTCGGTGCCGGAGGCACGAGGAGGATATTCCGGACGAGCAGCTCGGGACTTGACCATCATCCCAGCATGCGCATGCGTGCCACGCAGACGCCGTTGCGTTGGCGAATGCATTCGAGGTTGGCGATGCGTGCGCGCAATCATCGGCCGCCTCGATCGAAGCCATCGGTCCCTTCCCTGAGCGGCATCCAACCCGTTGCGCGACAAACAATATTGACGTGAATCAATGCGATGGCGGGTCGGCCACGGCCTCATGCGCATTCGCGTGGAGACGACCGTCATGATCGACACGAGAGGATTGCCATACCGGCTTCGGCTGCCCGGTCCGACGGCTGTCCCGGAGCGCGTTCGTCGAGCGATCGCCGGCCTCGTGGTCGATCATCATGGCCCGGAGTTCCATGCCCTGGTCGGCGAGATCCAGCGCCGGATCCGTCCGATCTTCGGCACCGGCGGCAAGGTGCTGACGTTCGCCGGCTCCGGGACGGCCGCCATGGAGGCCGCGCTCGTCAACGCCGCGCCGCCCGGAACGCCCGTGCTGGTGGTGGCGAATGGCCAGTACGGCGTGCGCTTCGGCCAGATCGCACGAGCGCTGGGCTGCGCGGTCGACATGCTGGAGGTGGAATGGGGCACGGCGCCGGATCCGGCGGTTATCCGCCAACGGCTGGCGCAGCGCGACTATTCCGTCCTGTGCGTCACGCACAACGAGACCTCGACGGGTGTGACCGCCGATCTGCCGGCGATCGGCGAACTGACGAAGGATCGCGCGACCTTGTTGCTCGTCGACTCGGTCAGCGGCCTGGCGGGCCTGCCGGTCGAGCAGGATCGCTGGCATCTGGATCTCGTGATCGGAGCGTCGCAGAAGGCGCTCATGTGCCCGCCCGGCATCGGCCTGGTCGGCGTCAGCGCCAAGGCCTGGGCGATCATCGAGCGCAGCCACGGCGGGCGGTTCTTCTGGGATTTCCGCAAGGCCAGCGTCGCGCTCGACAAGATGGAGAGCGCGTTTACCCCGCCGGTGTCGCTGCTGGCCGGGCTCGCCGAAGCACTGCGCATGATCGACGAGGAGGGTTTCGCCAACGTGCTGGCCCGCCATCGCCGCCTGGCTGCGGGATTGCGCACCGGCCTGGCCGCACTCGATCTGGCGCTGTTCCCGCGCGAGGCGCCGTCCGACACCGTGACGGTCATGCGCATGCCCGACGGGCTCGATGGCAACGCCATGGTCCGCAGGCTCCATGAGGGTTACCGGACGGTGGTTGCCGGTTCGCGCACCTCTCTGTCGGGCAAACTGATCCGCATCGGCACGATGGGTTACGTGAGCGAAAGCGACATCCTGACCGATCTCCACTACATCGAGCGCACGCTGACCGACCTCGGCCGCTCCCCTCGCGAAGGCGCCGGCGTCGCCGCCGCCGCGGCACTCCTCGCGCGACCGCCCGCGGAGAGAAGAGCGGCCGCCTGAGCCGAGGCGGGTCCGGTGCGCAAACGATATGGGCTGGGCCGATGCAGGCCGGGCGGCGGGATCGCCTCCGCCGTCACGCGTGGACGGGACGCTGTTTCAACAAGGAATAGTCGAGCTGCGCGGCATTCGGGCAGAAGGCACGGAATTCCGTTTCTTCGACGCCGGCCAGCCATTCGCGGCACCGTGGCTTGTCCGGGCACGTCGTGCAGGTCCATGTCATATCGCGCAGGCTCTCATAGGGCAGTTGAGCAGCATCGATACCAAGCCGGGCGAGCATTTGGTCCAGCAACTCTTTGGAGCCGGTGCATCCTGCGATCAGAGGTTCGATCTGCGAGCGCGCGAGGCCGATGTCCGCCAGAACGGCATCGAGGGACCCCATGGCCGCGAGCTGCGCGAGTTCGCGTTGCAACTGCCTGCGCTTGCGCCTCCCATCGACGAAGAGAGAGATCGTTCGCCGGATTTCCTGGAGCGTCGTCATGACCCTTACCTCCCTTCGTCGAGGCCACACGCGAGGCCACGGTTGAAGAAAGCCAACAGAGAAGTCATTTCATAAAAGAATGATCGCAGTAGCGGCCTCTCGCTTTGACCCAGATCAAGCTACGAACAGAGCGGCGCAATGCCGCCTCATGAGACGTGCTACGGGGACGACCGACGATGCCCCCGCGGCGACACTTGAACATATCGTTGTCGAGGCAGGTCACCCGCGCCTGTCGTTCTCTTTCATCGGCATCGGCCTTCGTCATCGGCGCCGTCGCCGAGCGATGCGGATTGGGCCGTCGCTCCCAAAGATCGGCAAGGCGATCCCAAGCCGTCGCGCGACGACATCGACACGCCGCGCGAGATCAGTACGGCCGCAAGGGCCATGCAACCTTCGGGAGCGCAGGGCTGTTGGCCTGAAGGTTCAATGGGCGCCGAAGCTACCGGGCCCGGGCCAGCGCTCTATTCCGGCACCGGCTCGCCTGAGCCGCCGAATTCGGCGGGAAAGTCCTTCAGCTTCGGCAAGCCGTCCCGCATCGGCAGAACGGTCTCGGCATAATTGATATGCACGCCGGGGATGAATCGCAGGCCGGGGATGGTCGCGGCGAATACATCGACCAAGCCAAGGCCCGGATGACTGGTCATCAGATGGCCGCCGCATTTGGTGCAGTATTGCCGCTCGCTCGCTGCGGACTTCCTGAACGTCGCCATGTGCTGGGCACCCGCCGTGACGCGAACGGCGTCCGGCTTCCAGAGACTGAAGGCGTTGACAGGGCCGCCCGACCAGGACCGGCACGATTGGCAGTGGCAATAGCCCATGCCTTCCGGTTCGCCGACGATTTCGATTTGCACGGTTCCACAGAAACATGCGCCTTTGTGAGCTGTCGTCAATTGAATCCCCTAGTGAAAGAAGTCTTGCTTTGGCGGCCGTCACCTTGATGTCAGCGGCGATGAGCGGATTGCCACCCAACGCCAGGACGAGGATGATCGGCGTCACCGGTTCTACTTCGCGAATCGCGCCTTGATGGCGTTCAGGCCGGCCGCGTAGATGCCGCTCAGCGCCTCTTTCGCCTCCTTCTCCTTGCCTTCATTCGGGGTGTAGGTGCTGCTCCAGGTGACGGTGGATTGCCCGGGCCCTTTGGCCGCAACCTCGATCGTCGAGTTGTAACGCGTAAGCGGCAGCGGGCTCGATTTGAACATGTAGGAATAAGAGCGCTTTTCATCGCTGCGTGCGGTCTGCGTCTCAACGAACGTCGCCGAGCCATCCTTGGTCACGAGCGTTCGAGTCGGCGGAGTCCGGCCGTCCTCGGTACAGGAGCCAACCGGCGGAAGCCAATCCTTGATCGCGCAGAATGGGCCGATCGCCGACCATACCTCGGCGGGCGTGCCATTGACGTCCAGGCTGCGCGACAGCGAGTCGGCCGACGCAGGTGAGACGGCGGCACCCAAGATCGCAAGCACGTAGACGGAAACGACGACGGCGGCGACCCTGGACTTTTCCCGATCGGGCGTGAATGCAAGCTTGCCCTGCTGAATGTCTACGAACGACAAATTTCATCTCCTTGAGCGTGAACGAGCCGGAACTGGCCCGCGGCGGGACCATCCCAAGACCGAAGCGGTGTCGCTAGTTCAGGAACTGAATTGACCCGATTCAGAAACTGAACTTGGCGGGCATGCCCCGTGAGCCCAATCTGTCTCGGCATTCACGGAGAAATTCATGGCACAAGGCAGCTACAAGCAGTTCTGTCCGGTCGCGATGGCCGCGGAAGTCCTGTGCACGCGATGGACCGTCGTGCTGCTGCGCGAACTCGTCGCCGGATCGACCCGGTTCAACGATCTGCGCCGCGGCGTCCCGCGCATGTCGCCGGCCCTGCTGTCGCAGCGACTGAAGGATCTCGAGGCCGCCGACATCATTCGCCGCACGCCGTCGCCGACCGAACGCGACGTGTTCGAGTATCACTTGACGACTGCGGGCCGCGAGCTCGAACCCGTGGTGAAGGCGTTTGGCATCTGGGGCCAGCGCTGGGTCGAGACCGCGCCTTCGCTACAGAACCTCGATGTGTCGCTGCTCATGTGGGACATGCGCCGCTGGCTCGATCCGACACCGATGCCGAAGCAGCGCAGCGTGATCCAGTTCCAGTATCCGGAGTTGCCGCCGAAGCAGCGACTCTGGTGGCTGTTGGTAGAGCCCGACACCGGAGTCGATCTGTGCTCGATCGAACCCGGTTTCGATGTCGACCTCTATGTCTCGACCGACTTGCGCACGATGACAGCGATCTGGATGGGCTGGGACAATGTTCGAAGCGCCCGGAGTGCCCGGCGCATGATGCTGACCGGCGATCGCCAGCTCGCCACCGACATGCAGGCATGGCTCGGCCTCAGTCCCTTCGCCAAGGAACGCAAGCTCGCCAGTTGACGCGGCGGAGTCGGGAATCGGCCCCGCTGGAGGAGATGTCCAGACGATGTCTGAGTGGCGGGACTCCGCCGCAGGAGCGGGTATTCCGGTCGAGGGCGACCGACAGAGTGCGGCTCGGGTCACTCGACTGACGGCCTTGATTTTCGCCCTGGCGCCGTCCTCCCCCTCTTCGCCGCGACCCGACGCGCCGCCGCCAGCGCCAGCCGTGCCCACGCGACGAGCTCGTCGGGCTCGTCGAACAGCCGCTCCGGCGCACGCCAGAAGGAGAGGTCTATGGTGCCGCCCTTCTTCTCGTAGTTGAGAGGCGGAAAGGACCGGGCTTCCTCGAAAGCCTCCCGGTTGTGGTCGTCGACCCGGAGGTAGAGCATGTTGTCCGTCACCATCCCCAGCATCAGCCCGTCGCAGAACACACCGGTCTTGCCGAACATGCGCCGCATCGTGACGCGACCGAGCGGCGCCAGCTGCTCGCGCAGGAACTCGGCAAAGCTGTCGCTGGCAACCATTCTCCATCCTCCGTCCCGGCCCGCCGGCCTCATATTGCGCCCGGTATGCGATCGTCGAATACTGCTTCGCCCATGGAGGAGGAAGATCGATGGCATTCTACCGAGGCATGACCTGCGAGAACGTAACCCTCGAGGGCGACAAGGGAACGCCGATTACCGCGTACGTCGCCAAGCCGTCCGGTCCGGGGCCCTTCCCGGGCGTGGTGCTCGTCCACCATCTTCCGGGGTGGAGCGAGTTCTACATCGAGACGACGCGGCGCTTTGCTCACCATGGTTACCTCGCGATCTGCGCCAACCTCTATGAGCGCGAGGGCGGGCAGGCCAACCCGGACGACGTCGCCGCCAAGGTGCGCGCCGACGGCGGCATCGCCGACGCCCAGATGGTCGGCGATACCGAGGCCGCGGTGAAATGGATGCGCGCGCAGCCCGAGCACAACGGCAAGGTCGGGCTTTTCGGCTCTTGCTCCGGCGGCCGGCACGCCTTCATCTATGCCTGCCAGCGGAAGGACGTCGATGCCTGCGTCGAGCTCTGGGGCGGCCGCGTGGTGATGGCCAAGGAGGAACTCAACGCCAAGACCCCGGTCGCGCCGATCGAGATGACGAAGGACCTCTCCTGCCCGCTGCTCGGCCTGTTCGGCAATGAAGACCGCGCACCGAGCCCCGAACAGGTGAACCGGCACGAGGCCGAGCTCGAGAAGCACGGCAAGGCACATGAGTTCCACCGCTACGACGGCGCCGGCCACGGCATCTTCTATTGGCACCGGCCGCTCTACCGGCCCGAACAGGCGATGGATGGCTGGAGCAAGGTGTTCGCCTTCTTCGGCAAGCACCTGGCGAAGAAGTAGGAGGCGCGAAGATGTGCACGTCCATCATCGAGATCGCGCGCGCCGAGGGCATGGCCAAGCGCGGCGACGACTGGTTCCCGCTCGCGCAGGCGGTGGTCGCCTACGACCACGCGCGCCATGCGCCGCTGGGCGACGTCATCACGCTCGACTTCGTCAACACCGGCCTCGACCCCGGGGCACGGGCCGGGATCGAACTCACACTGGAGACGGCCAAGGAGCTGCGCGCCGCCCTGGACCGGGCGATCGCCGCCGCCGAGTTCGAGGAAGCCGAAGTTCGAGGCAAGGGCATGAAGGACAAGAGCGCCCCGCCCGGCCTCGCGCGGGCGGCGTAGAACGTTTCGGCCGGCTCGTGTCGTCTCTTCAGGGCGACCGGCCGCGCGCGGTTTTCGGCTGCTGCACGTCGTGCAGCAGCCGCCCGACGTTGTAGCCGTCGATATCGTCGGCAGCCACTTCCATGACTAGGCGGGTGCGTATCGGGGCCGTCCAGACGGTGACATGGTGGACTGGTGCACCGTCGCGATTGTGCACGAGCCGATCGATCTTGAGCGTCGCCGAGTTGATTTCAATGTTCAGCGCCTGCGCGACGTAGGGATCTGCCAGGGCCGCGTTGACCTCCTGCGCGACACGTCCCAGCTGCTCGAAGCTGCCGGCAATGAGTTCATGCAGCGACTTCATCTCGAGTGCCTTGGCCGTGACGGCCTTTGCAAAGCGGCAAGGTATCCAGCCGTCGAGCAGCGCCACCGGTTCATCTGCTTGTGAGCGCGTGCGGACGACGTGCAACGCCTGTTCGTGATCCGAGAGACCCAGGGCGGCGGCGATCGTCGCCGGGCATTGCCGCGTTTCCAGTAGCAGGAGAGTCATGGTCGTCTCCTTCAGCGCCCGGCGCATCTCGCCGATGAAGCTGAAGTCAGGTCCATGCTTCGTCTTCCCCACGTTGGCGGTCACGAGGGCGCCCACGCCCTGCCGGTTGTGGATGAATCCGTCTTCGCCGAGGTCGGCCAGGGCGCGCCGCACGGTGATGCGGGAGATCGAGAACTGCCGGCAGAGCGCCTCCTGCGTGGGCAGAAGATCGCCGGCCCGATAGCGGCCGGTGACGATCTGTTCCTTGAGCAGGACATAGAGCTGGCGATGCAGAAGCGCGCCCTTGGCACTCAGTTTCAGACTGGGCTGTCCCGTTCTGCTCACTGGAACGGGCGCATCGAGACTGCTTGTGTCGCTGGGATTCGGCATGTTGGAATAATGATATACCAATAAGAGAAGGGCGGCGGAAATGAGAATGCTCACTACTGCATTTGCAGTCTTGGCGGCGACTCTTGTCTTTGCCGGTTCGGCGACGAGCCAGACGAGGACCGACCAGAAGTCGACGTTTCGTCCGACCAAGCCCGTCACGATCATAGTGCCCTACAGCCCCGGCGGCGGAACCGATGCCGTCGGCCGCCTGATGGCGAAAGCGCTAGAAGAAATGTGGGGAAAAACCGTTCTCGTCGACAATCGGACCGGCGGCAGCGGATCGGTCGGCGCCACCATCGTCGCACGGGCCGCGCCCGATGGGCATACGATGGTCCTCGCGGTGTCGGGCATTGCGATCAACGCCCACCTCATGAAGCTTCCCTACGATACGGCGACAGCCTTCGCGCCGGTGACGGCAATTGCCTATCCGGTCAGCACCCTGATCGCGTCGCCCACGCTGCCTGTGAACGATTTCAAGGGGCTGGTCGAGCTCGTCAAGAAGGAAGGCCCGGACAAGCGGACCTTCGCCAGCCCGGATCCCGGAAGCCGGTTGACCGCCGAGCGCATCTTCGAGAAAGGCGGGATCAAGCTCACCAACATTCCCTACAAGGGCGCCGCTTCCTTCGTGGGTGACATCTCCGCCGGCCGGGTCGATGTCGGCATTTCGAGCATCACGTCGGGCCTGTCGCTGATCCGCAGCGGCGGCCTCAAGTCGCTCGGCATCATGGGCACTCAGCGCATTGGAATCCTGCCGCAGATTTCCACCTTCAAGGAGCAGGGCTTCTCCGGTCTGGAGGAAAACTCCTGGTACGGTCTGTTCGCACCGGCGGGCACGCCCACCGCTGTGGTCAACGCCATCCAGACGGACATCGCCGCGGTCCTGGCGACGCCCGCGTTCCAGGCCAAGCTCGCTGACGTAGGGGCGCTGCCGGGCGGCGACACCCCAGCCGCTTTCAACGAACGTTTCCAGCGTGACATCAAGGAGTCGGGCGAGGCGATACGAAGGCTCGGCATGACGGTCGACTGATCACAGGACGTAACGATAGCGCGTCTCGGGGCGAGGCGCAGGGGGAGTGAGCATGAGCAAGCCAGCGGCCTTTCGTGAAGCGCTGACCAAGGGGATGATCGTGGCCCCCGGCGCCTACGACTGCATGACCTCGCGCGCCATCGAGCGGGCGGGCTTCTCCGCCGTCTACATGACCGGCGGCGGCAGCGCCTCCTACCTCGGCTATCCCGACTACGGGCTGCTCACCATGACGGAGATGGCCGACAATGCCGGCCGCATCGCCGCCTCGGTCAAGCTGCCGGTGATCGCCGACGCCGACACCGGGTACGGCAACGAGTTGAACGCCATCCGCACCGTGCGCGAGTACGAACGCCGCGGCGTGGCCGGCCTGCACATCGAGGACCAGGGCTTTCCCAAGAAGTGCGGCCACCTGGAAGACAAGGTCATCGTGCCGCTGGAGGATTATGTCGCCAAGATCCGGGCGGCGGTGAGCGCCAAGATCGATCCGAACTTCATGGTGATCGCGCGCACCGATTCGCGCGCGCCGCTGGGCTTCGAGGAGGCGATCCGGCGCGGCAACGCGGCGGTCGAGGCGGGCGCCGACATGGTCTTCATCGA
>Ga0082335_1002356_pt1 | contig 35677 bp, 75 predicted proteins | sample Subgrocontami58m_FD_72375 | JGI IMG/M metagenome (GOLD analysis project Ga0082335, IMG submission 72375) | Subsurface groundwater microbial communities from S. Glens Falls, New York, USA - GMW37 contaminated, 5.8 m (SPADES assembly) (version 2) ... | reverse complement strand
CGAGCCTAATCCGTGGTGCTCGGAACGTGATCCCGCGAACTAGTGCTGTCTTGATTGGTCAAGGATTGTACGAGGATGCGCCAACACCATGACCCCCGAACCCTACACCGTTGAGGAGGTCCGCCTCCAACTGTTCAACCAGCTCTACACCATGATCCGGTATTGGTCTGCCGCGGCCAAGGACTACGAGGTCATCCCCGGCATCAACGATACCGAGGAGGCCCGCATGGAAGGCCTCGTATTCAGTCTGTTGGCCAACCTTGACGGCTGCTCCCTACCTCTCCCTGCGATAGACCTCTGTCTGGCCCCATGCCCCGAGGATAAGGCCTACAACATTGAGCACGGTGACAAGTGGTATGAGCGTGGGCAGGTGATCAACGACTGTTCACTGCATGAGGAGTGGACGGCTTGGCTGAAGGCGAAGAGGGTCGCATCATGATCCGCCACCCCAACCCCCGCGATTGGACCGAGGACTTCGCCCATGAGAACGGCAACTACCTGTGCCGCTGCGTCGGTTGTCACGAAACCTTTACGGGTCACAAGCGGCGCGTGGTTTGCCGCGTGTGCCATGACCGTAATGATGCCGAGGCTAAGCGGCGCGCCGAGTGGTTGTTCGATCACGACGCCCCTACGAATTGGGTGATCCTAACCGCCGAAGAGGTGGGTCAGATGGGTCAAGGCTATAGTGATCTCTTGCTCCGCTATCACGTTGAGCAGAAGACCCGCCAGCAGCTAGCGGATGCGTTGCAGGAATTGGCCGCCGACCACTACACCAACCCTAGCAACCAGCCCGACCGTATCACCAAGGCCCTCAAGGCTTCCGCGGCTCTCGACAAATCATGAACCAGCCCTCCCCTCTCGCCCTCGACATCGCGCGCCATCTGTGCAACCAATGGATCATTGGCGATGGCTGGGAGACCTTTGGCTCCAAAGATGTGGCTGTCGCCATCGATACCATCCTCCTCCCGCGCCTCGCCGCACATGCTGATGCCGTCGAGGACGCCCTGAACAGCTCTGTCGATTCCTGCCCCTATCCTGACGGTCCCAATCTGGACCGCGACACCCGCGCCGCGCTGTGCAAGAGCCTTGACGACCTGAAACCATGAAATCCCGCCGCCCTAGCCACCCTCACTGGCGCATCACCCTCCCTGATGGCGGCCGCCTGTCTGCCCGGACCATCAAGGGTGGTCCCATACTGACCGCCGTGCGCCGCATGACGGCCGATGGCTTGGTGGGTATCACGTTGAGCCCCAAGGATAACCAATACATCCACATTGAGGTAGTGTTGTCCTAGGGAGTACACCCTATAGACGACATATCCTAATCTGGTACTCTATACCCGTCATGATCACCAAGCTTACTGCCGCCCAAGAGGCGCGTTTCCCCGAGTTCGTCAAGAAGTGGATCGATATCGGTCTCTCCACCAAACCGGCCAATCGGCCGCGTGCTGAGCGAGCTATCGCAGGCCTCTACGGGCTAGCCAACCTGAAGGAGCCAAAGATCATTTGGTTGCCGTGTCCATTGAGTGCGGCACTTAGCGCAGTCTGCTATGCGGCTATCATTAACGAGCGACTCACCGGACAAAAGGGAGTCACACGCCAAAACAACGTTTACTCAGCCGTTGGCTCAGCCGTTCGCTCAGCCGTTGACTCAGCCGTTAACTCAGCCGTTAACTCAGCCGTTGACTCAGCCGTTGACTCAGCCGTTAACTCAGCCGTTAACTCAGCCGTTTACTCAGCCGTTTACTCAGCCGTTAACTCAGCCGTTAACTCAGCCGTTTACTCAGCCGTTGACTCAGCCGTTGGCTCAGCCGTTGACTCAGCCGTTTACTCAGCCGTTCGCTCAGCCGTTGATTCAGCCGTTTACTCAGCCGTTTACTCAGCCGTTGATTCAGCCGTTGACTCAGCCGTTTACTCAGCCGTTAACTCAGCCGTTTACTCAGCCGTTGATTCAGCCGTTCGCTCAGCCGTTTACTCAGCCGGATATGCCTACTTTGGAGGGTCTCTCTGGGCTGGCCACTCTGCGTGGGCCGACTACTTTAACGAGGTCTGTGCTGTGGCTATTGACCGTCACTATCTGGAAACCCAAGAGTCGTGCGGCTTTTTCTGGACACTCGATTCGGTTTGCTTTGCCTCAGAGCGACCTACCGTCATCAACCGCAATGAGCGCGGTCAACTCCATTGCGAGAATGGTCCTTCCATCGCCTATCCTTCTGGCTGGGGCCTCTGGCACCTCAATGGGATCGCTATGACCGAGGCTCAGATCACCACCCCCGCCGAGAAGCTAGACTCCACCGCCTGCCTCAAGGAGACCAACGTTGACGTGCGGCGTGAGTTGATCCGCAAGATCGGCGTCGAGATGATGCTCTCTCACCTATCACACCGCGTCCTTGATACACGCGGCGACTACTCCGTACTCTCTATTGATTTCCCTGACCTCGTGCGGGACGCTCGTTACCTCAAGATGCTCAACCCGTCGATCGGGGTCTGGCACCTCGAAGGCATTGAACGAGAGTGCAATACTGTCCAGCAAGCACTCAACTGGCGCGCTGGCAAACTGGCTAATAGCCACGATTGGCAGCCAGCTCAACTCACCTGATTTTATTCCACCCATGAAAACCAACCAGAACCAGATCCAACAGGGGGACGTTGTCCTCCTCGTAGTGTCCGCACTCCCCGAGGGCTGCAAACGCCTCAAGACCAAGACCATTGCTCTCGGTGAGCAAACCGGTCATCATCACAGCTTCGCCGCCGATAGCGATATCGCTATCATGGAGGCCCCCGACAAGACGATCTACGTCGTCAACGAGGGCGACACCCCTCAGACGCTCACCCATCAGGAGCACAAACCGGTCACTCTCGCACCCGGTCAGATTGTCGAGTTCGGGCAGGTACGCGAGAAGGACTGGTTTACCGAGATGGTGCGACCGGTTGTTGACTGATCTGGAGTCCTCCGATGCCCCTCACTGACAACAACCGAGCCTATATCGATAGCCTCAGCTACGTCAGCCTCTTAGAGCATTGGCGCAATGCCCCGGTGGGCGACGAGTGGTTTACGGGAGAGACGGGGACCTATTGGGCTGAGCGGATGCAGAAACTGCGCGCCGCAGATCCCGCCGCCAGCGTGGCCGCGTCCAAGGAGATCGGATGGGAGGGGAGACCATGACCCCCGCCATCCTCCCTGACGACCTCCGTGATGCCATCAATCGCGCCGCGCGTGCGGCCCATGCTCGTTATCAGGCCAATGCCGACCATGCTCGCGGCGAACCCCCTCCGCCAATTCCAGACATAGATGGCTTCGAGGAGGATATCACCGACCACCTTGCCGTCCCCCTTGCTGAACTGGTGGGCGAGAGGGATAGGCTGGAGGCCGCCATCGTCGAGGCTATCCGCTTGGAGAGTGCTGGTATGAATGCGCTGGCTTGGGATCGTCTGCGCGCCAACGTTTCGGCTTGACGCCACCCATCAGCTTCCCCTATACTGGCCACCGTTATGCCATCACCGCGATCACGCAAGTCGGCGGCCTACGCCAGCATCAACAGGGCGTTTGGGGTCAAGGCCCACCGCTTTGATGCCCTCCCATCCTCTGATGACCTAGGGATAACCTCCACTCAACATACCGCCCTGATCCACATTCGCCGCCTATATGGTGAGATAGCCGATCAGCTAGGCTACCTTACGGTTGACCAGTGTGAGGCCAAGATTGCTGAGGCCGAAGACTGCATAGCGACCCACTTCGCCGATTGGTGGCAAGCCAAACGGGCGGCCAAGGTTGTCCAGATGGAGGCTGATGTCGAGGAGGTTGAGGCTGATGAGTCCGAGATGTGTGCGGCGGGCGGCTAGGGGATACACCCTATGCCCATATAGGGTACATACCCTATGGTAGGCCGGCGGCTTATGTGCTAAGCTAGGTCCTGTCATGAACACACCTCCTGTCCCGAATCCCGGGTACGACCAGACCGCTAAGGTCCTCATCGAGGCGGGCTATCGGTGCGCCTCCGAGTTCAAGCGCCAGCAGCTCCCCGGCTACAACGTTCCCGAGGTTCGTTTTGAGATCTGGGTGGGGACCAAGGGCTGCGTCATGGTGCAGGTTTGGAAGGATGGCTGCGGCTGTGACGTGTACATCAACTGGGCGACCGGCCATACGGACAAGAGCCTCAAGACCGCGCTGACCTCATGAGTACCCCCTTGAAACGTCGCGTGACCAGAGTGAGCCAATCAACCCTCGACGGCTGCTTCGGGTCCGACCGTGGCCGGCGCATCGTGATCACCTTGATACCCGGTACCGAGCCCATCAAATGGGAGAGACCGATTGAGCTATGAGGCATACCCGTCAGTCAGGGTCTAGGGTCAATACCTCAGTTGACAACCCCGCGCCGAGCGCGTAAGGTATCCCCCAGCATGTCCTTTACCGCCAAGACCCAAGAGATCATTGATGCCCTCGCCCGCATCCCCAAGCACGAGCACCGCTGCGATAAGGCAGTGATCAAGCTCTGCTTCGACGAGCACTTCGCCGCCCTTGACATGAAGTCCCTCCCGATCCGGTGGGTGGCCGACATTCAGGAGGGATATCTCTACGTGACACGTAAGGCAGAGTCCGCCGCATGGTCCGCCGCAAGGTCCGCCGCATGGTCCGCCGCAGAGTCCGCCGCAGAGTCCGCCGCATGGTCCGCCGCAGAGTCCGCCGCATGGTCCGCCGCAGAGTCCGCCGCATGGTCCAACTCGACCAAACCCGAGGCTATCAGGTATGCTGGCATCTGGCTCCCCTTCCTGAAGGCGCGAGACGCCGGGCTCTGGCTCTACTGGGTTACGGCTGATGAGGTGGTCTGCTGTGCCTCCCCCTCTATCCACGTCAAGGATGACCGTCTCCATTGCGATGATGGCCCCGCCGTCTCGTGGCCCGATAGCCCCAATGCGTTCTGGTATCTCAAGGGCGTTCAGGTCACCGAGGACATCGTGCGCCGCCGGTTCGGGTGGCGAGACATTGACGCCCAATCCAATGCCGAGGTCCGCCGCATCATGCTTGAGCTGTATGGCGAGGATCGCTACGTGCTGGACAGCGGGATTGCTCCTGTGCACACTGATGAATGGGGTACCCTGTACCGCAAGGAGATGGCAGGGGACGAGCCCATCGTCATGGTCAAGGTGGTCAACTGTACGCCAGAACCCAATGGTACCTATGCCGACTACTGGATACGATGCGACCCGAACGCTTACGGCGGCCTGACCACGGCGCGCGCGGCGGTCGCCTCGACGTGGAGGACCAAGGATGGGAAGCTGGCGTTCAAGACGCCGGAAGCCTACTGTCCCGTGTACGAAACCTGATAGTGCTTGACCCACCCTACCAAACCCAGCTATCCTACCCTTTTAACCCATGAAGACCAACCAAGGGGCTATCCCCCTCACTCAAATCGGAGGCTCAGCCCGTCAGGGTGATACCCTCCTGCGCCGCGTCGCCAAGCTGCCCGCAACCCTCAAGCGCACACGTAACCCGTTGCCTACGTTGGCTTTGGGCGAAAAGACGGGTCACAATCACAGCTTCACCGATGGTGGAGCGGTGGCTTTTGCCGATGACAAAGCCACTCCCTTGGCTGACGCCATCCGCGTGACCGCTGATAGCGCCGCCTTGACCCATCAGGAGCACGAGACCATCGTGTTCCCCAAGGGGGACTACGAGAGCCTGAAGCAGGTGGAGTACACGCCGCAGGCTATCCGGCCAGTGTCCGACTAGGGGATCGTCCCTATGGACCCAAGGTGTGGGTCTGGTATGCTCCACGGTCATGACACCCTCCGACATCGCCAACAAGCAGGTCCATCCCGTTGAGGTGGAGAGTACCACTCCGGGGATGCATGGCGTCATGGTCACCAAGGGCGGCCTCACCTTCCGCGAACTGGCCGCCATCCACGTCCATCCCCAGATGGCCGCAAAGTGGCCCGCCATGCCCGAGACCGCAGCTCTCGCCACCCTCCGACATATTGATGCCCTCGCCGCTGAGCTGGCCAAGACGCCCGCCCCATGAAGCACCTTCCGGTCGCAATCTCCCTCCTCTGCGCCACCATCAACGTGGCCGCCACCATCTGGGTCTACCAGCGGGTCAAAAGCTCTGCTCTCGCCGACAACCGCCCAGAGGTCAAGGTGGTCAATGCGCGAGAACCCATGCTGGCCACCCTTACGGTCCTGCGCACCCAGCAGTATGGTGGCAAGCAGGTCGCCACCTCCTTTGCGGCCAGCGTGCGAGACACTACCTATCTGGTTGAGAGTGAGGGACATCGCTACCTGCTCTACAGCCCCTTGCTCCCGCGATTGGCCAAGGATACCATCGTGCAGGGCTGGTTCGTTCACCTCTATGTGCAGGATTCCGCGATAGAGGGTCAACCCACGTTCATCGTGCCCATCGAGTATGTGGTTGGCGCGCCGCCGGCCATTGAGAAGCCTATCACGGTGAGTTCCATCCCATGAACCCTAAACTCCCCGCCTCCGAAATGCAGGAGTGGCACCAGCTCCACCCCAAGCGCACGAAGCCTACTCGCCGCAAGCCTTCCGCCAAGGACCTCCGTATCGCCGAGCTGGAGGCCGAGGTTGCGCGGCTCAAGGCGGAGATCGTCCATTTGAGTCAACCCATTCCCCGGCCTGACGGGACCTTTGTATTCCCTCGGACTGGTGCGAAGTGGGGACCAATCCATGGGGCTTTCGTGCCCAACTGACCTCATGATCCGCGACACCTACCTGCACGATCTGCCTGAGAACCGATGAGTCAGCCCACCTTCAGCGACAACATCTGGGTCAAACGCGCCCGCGCGCCGCACTTCGTGTCGGAGTGGTTCGCACTGTCCCTCGCCCCGGTTGAGGACCATCATCCTTACGAGGTCTCTATTCGGCGCTACTGCACGCCGGGCCGCATCTCTACCTATGGGTTTGACTACCAGTGCTCCCCGGGCCTTGGTGTCGGCCCACGTTTACGCTACCACGCCGAGCCGTGGATGGCGATAGGTAAGGTCGCTGCCATGGTCGCCGCCGACCTCGACAAGCCCCAAGTGGTCGAGCTGTTCGCGCGCGCGTTTGCCACCGAGGCCACGGTCCTCTGCTATCAGCGAGACACCCTCAAGCTGCTCGGTATCCTAGGCCCCCAATCTGCTGCCTATCGGGCGGTCAAGCGGGTTTGTGAACAGACCATGAAAGCGAGGGTCAAACGCTTCAAGACCGCGACGCCATCATGAAGCCCCGCCTCTACATCGCCTTTCACTACCACCTATTCTGCGTCGCGGACGAGCATCGCTCGGCCAATGGTTCCCGTCAGATCAGCGTGGCCGCGCTGGTGCCGACCAAGAAGCGATTTGCGGAGCTGTTGTGCGAGAAGGATTGCGGGAGGGCAGACCCGCGCGACGTGAACAGCGCCCTGCGTACCCTCAACACCTACTGCCCTGTGCAGGTAGCCCATCAGGACCTGACTGTGTATCCCACCGTGACCGCGGCGGTGGTGAAACCCAACACCCTCTACTACAGCCCAGACGGCCACTGTATGGCTGGCTATGTGCAGGATTGGTTCGAGGTGAGGTAGATCTTATGACCACCCCAAAGCGCCGCCTATCCCGTTCTCTCCCCGCCATCCTTCGCCGCATGGAGCGGGCCGGGTACACCCTCAAGCACACGAGCTATGGTGTATGGTTCGTGGATGGGTACTGCGGCTACCTCGTCACGGGCTATCACGAGGATAGGGGGTACGCCATCCGGCACGCTTACCGCCTCATCCGTGAGGCGCAGCGCGCGACCAACCACCCCAGCTGGCTCACGAGGGTTGACCTCCGGTGAACGCCTCCTCCCTCTGTTATCGGTGGCGTTCCAACCACTGGGACTGCAACGTTGGGGATAGCCTCATCAGCCCCATCTACTGGAGCCCGCCGCCCAGTCCCCGCGGCCAGCATAGCCTTCGCATCCTAGCCTTCCACGCTTCCATTCCCCGAGCGGGGTGGACGTTTGCGAGGGAGGGCTTAGGCTCACCTTGGGTTCGGATAGGGTAGATCACCTATTGCCCCGGCCAACCGTTCTGCTATCATCCACCCATGCTCCTGCCACCATCCGCCATCAAGCGCATCACCTTCCGATGCTATCCTCCCGACCGAGCCACTATCGGTCATCCCGGCACCGCGATCAAGGTCAACGGGCGCGAGTGTGGCGTCATCGTAGAGAACCCCTGTTGGGGAGGCAACCCTACGGGGGACAACCGTTTTGCAGTGCGCTTGCAGGTGGGAGTGACCCAACGTGTTCCCGATGACCCCCGGTCATGGGAATGGGTGACGGTCAAAACCCGCTTTGACACCGAGCCCGAGGCCCGCGCATACGTCACGCGCGACAAGCTGGTGGCGATGCTGGAGAGCATCAAGGATAAGCCCTACAAGGGTGGCCCCGTTGCTTATACGGGCGAGCTGTGGGTGGATGATACCGCCTAGGGTGTTCTCCCTACTTGACCGCTAACCAATCATCCTGTACTGTTCACCCCATCCAACCTACCAATGTGTACCTTTAAGTCAGCCATCAACGCGATGCGTGGCGGTACCCTCAACGCGATGCGTGGCGGTACCCTCAACGCGATGTGGGGAGGTGTTATCCAGTGCATCAAATCGTGGTTCTCTGGCTTAATCGGACCCATCAGCGGAACGGGTAAGGTACTGACTGACGAGCGGACCAAGCCGAGCAAATAGACCGCCCCCTCCATGACCCTCGCAGACCTCAAACCCGGCGATTCCGTTATCGAGGAACGCAACAACGTCTACGGTTGCAACCGCACGATCTACGTCGTCATCCGCGTGACTAAAACGACCCTTTGGATCGGACAACCCGGCTCAGAAGGCGTGAGGTATCGCCGCGACAACGGGCGGCAGGTGGGATGGTTGGGCTATGGTGCTCCCACCGCGATCCCTGCCACACCCGAGCTGATTGCCGAAGTGGAGGCCGAACGTCGGCGTCGGACGCTGGTGCGCCTGTTGCGCGACACCAAGTGGGACCAACTGAGCCTATCCACGCTTGATCAGATCGTCGCCCTGCTCCCATGAACCCCCTCGAACGCGCGTTTCGCACCCAGTTTGGTGACGACTACCCCACTCGCCGCGCCGAGGCCGCCTCTTTCAACCAGATGACCTATTCCTACTCCGAGGGCTTCCGGTCCTCATCCATCGCCCGCGCCTCACGTAACGCGCTAATCCTGCGCTGGCTAGCATCCTGCTCCCCAACCTTCCTCGCCGCGGTCGTGGCGGCCCGCGCTTGTGTGCTCCACTGCCCTATCGCCGAGATCGATCCGACCTTCCAAGGTCCGGACGAGATCGATTGGCTCTGGGCCGCCTACCACGCGACCATCCAGCTCTTCGCCGATGATGAGTTATGAGGGATTCTCCCGACTGGACACTCGGGCAGTTTTCCGATACACTGCCCGCCCATGGCCCCCTCCTCCCTCCCATGACACCGAGGACTACCTCATTGGCCGATTCCGCAAGCTCGCGTCAGTCAAGCAGATGCACGCTGAACGTATCACCGAGTCGATCTATCAGCTTGAGCGCGACCTCCCTGCGGGGGACCCATTGCGCGCCGCATTTTATCGGCTCCGCTGCGAGGCGGCCAATCTGTATGCCGAGCTGATTGCTCGCGATAAGCCACTGCCACCGCCTACTTAAGCCCAAAAATGTCCCGCCCACCCTTCACGCGCCCCCTCCCCGATCCGGCCCGCAATCGGGTGGCCTATGTCAGTGAACAGGTCTATGCCCTGCGTCGGACACTCCCCGATCACGCACCAAGCCTAACCAAGGGGTGTCGGGTGAGGCTGATAACAGCTGGTGATACCCCGGGTCGCCATCCTGACTCTAGGTGGAGGACTGTGTGTCCAGCGTCTAGCAAAACCGCGGTCTACTACGGAGTACTAGCCTCCGATCTGTACCGCCCGCATACCAAGCGCGGCGCGCGCCAAGTTTCGGCCTAGGGTATCAACCTCATGGTATTGACGGTCCCGATGGTGTAGTCTCCAATCATGATCTCCCCCGCTTTGACCCGATCCGACCGTGACTGGCACGCCGTCTATGAGGCGTTACCCGAGGCCTATCGCGATGCTATCGACAACGCATACAAGGCCATGCGCGACGTGCTCGTCGAGCTGCCCTGCCAGTTGTACGGTGACGACCGCGCCGAGGCATGCGTCGCTGCCATCACGCGCTTTGTGGTGGCCTCCAATCCCGACAATGCGGACGTCCAGCTCGCGCGCAAGGACTGACATGGACGAAATCTACACCCAACGCGATGCCTTTGCCTTGGCCGCCCTACCGGGCGTCATGCGGTCGATGGACGAAAACGGCGGCAGCGGTTTTGGGGTGCAGGGCACGATGGAGCAAATCCACCGCCGCACTGCGCTGATGGCCTATATCATGGCCGACCACATGCTAGAGGCGCGGCGCGTGCATCCCAATCGGTTGAAGGCAGCCATTGCGGCCACCAAAGAGTAGGGTGTTCTCCCCACTTGACAAACCCGTCCAACTCCCCTACAGTGGGGCTTGCTAAACCGGACGCAGGCAGCGATCTGGGGTTCATTCACCAAGGGGCACGTGCTACCCCTGACTTTACGGGCCAGTTGGCATTGCCAATACCCATCCTTTCCACGGTCCCCTCAGAGCCCTGCGCAGGGTGAGAGGGGCCAAAGACCGGGACCTTGGGCGCAAGACGGACAGGGCACGCGGCCCATCCGTGGTCGCCTACGACCCGAAGCGATTCGTCACCGAGGTGAGGCGCGGGGCCGGTCGAGGAAAGCCCAATCAGGGGCGGGAACTGCCCAACAAGCGCCCGCCCCTTTTTCTTTTCCCGCGCTGTCTAGGGTGCTTTCCCTATAGACGACCCATCATCATCTGCTATCCTCCCTCCATGAACCTCTTCATCGCTCTCGTTTTCGCCGCCGCCCTTTGGGTGACGGACGCCAACATTGCCAACACCGCCGCCACGATTGCGGGGCGTCGCTTCAGCGGAGGTGATCCCCGCCATACCGGTATTGCCATGGCCCTGCTGTGGGGACTGTTTTTCTATCTCATCCGATGAACCCGCTCTGTCCCGCCGCCGAGGCGCGCGTTGAAGCGATTTTCAGTGCTGCCACGGCATGGCTGGTCGCTTCGCGCACTTCTATCTCTGCGGAAAATCATGAGCCTAGCACGCTCGTCCGTGTGCGTGTGACGGTGTTAGGGTCGTGACCCTATAGACACCGCGCGCCCATCCGATACCATCGCCCTATGGAACCCCCGACCTTCGAGCAGTTCGCCTCCGCGGCCCAGTTTGGGCGCTATCCCAACAGCCGCCGGCTGTTTGTCCTCTACGGCTCGTCTGCCTATAGCGCGCGGGTTGCGTACAAGGGTTTGGACGGTCCGAAGCTGACCCGCAATGAGCTAATCGACGATGCGTTCGCCACTGCCGCAGCGCATCTCGCCAACGCGCAGGATGCATTTGACGCCCATGTCTAGGGAATCGACCCTATAGACCCTCACCCCGTTGCGTGCTATCGTATCATCATGAACCCATCCAGATCATCCACTATTGCCCGTAAGCAGCGGCGCAGCAAACCTATCCGTATCGTTGTGCAGGTCGAAGACGGCTGCATCTCACGCATCCTCTCATCCGATCCTTCCGTATCGGTCGAAATCCTCGACATGGACGACAACGGCGAAATCGAAGAGCACGAGGCTGGCATCGCTCGTGACGCCGAGCTGGACGCAGACGTGGCCGCAGGCAAACTGCACGAGATTGATTGAGGCTTTCTCCCCGCTAGACACGGCGACCAAACCTGCTATCCTGAGACCATGAACCGTATTTGCACCCTCGATATTGACGAGCTGAACGCGCGCGCCGCGCGCGAGCTGCGCATGGATTACTCCTCTGTCGAGTACGACGGCACTACCTACCTGTACCGCCAGTAGGGGTTTCACCCTATTGTGACGCCGGCCCAACCTGCTATCATCCCCCGCATGAAACGCTTCCTCCTCATTGCCGCCTTCGCCGTGGCCCTGTTCGCCCCGTGTTCCCGTGCCGATTATCAGCCCCAAACCGCCACCGAGGCGGTGTTCTACGCCCAAGGTGTGGTCGATACCAACGTCGAGATCACCCCACTCCTCGCCATCCCCGCCACTCAACGCATCTCGTTCCGCGCCATGGCGAGCAACAATGCGTTGCTGGCCGCCCTCTGCGCCATCGCGGCAGGAGAGGAATCCGACCCCTCGCACGCCGCCCCGCTCCGCATCGCCAGCGCCTATTTCGCCGGCCGGGCCGACGCCTTCCTCGCAGTAGCCGATCTGCTCGGCGAGCCCTGACCCCCTTCCCCACCACACGGGGAATGTTGAAGCTGGACTAGCCCCGGGTTGCACACGGTCACACGTGGCGCGGCCCGGGGTTTAGGCCATTGATCCCCCTCATGGTCTTCTGTGTCGCCAGCGTCCTCTTCCTGATCGCCCTAATCGTCATGGGTGATGATCAGGATGGGGATGGGATCACCTAGGGTGTTCTCCCGACTAGACCGCTACCATATTGCTCTGCTAGACTGCCCCCATGCAACGCCTCATTGATCCTCTCGGGGTTCGCCCCACCTTTCACTTCCTCGTCACCGTCGCTAACGCAGCCACCCGCGCGATTGGCCACCTCGCCATCGCTTCGGATCGCGCCTCTGCCCTGCGGGCCGTGGCCGAAGACGTAGAGCGCGCCGGACTGGACCCCATCGCGATCCAATCGATGAGCCCGGGACAGTGGGATAGTGCCAACCTGCCCCGGTTACAGGAGGTCAAACCCGTGGCCCCGGTCATCACGACGGCCCCGATTTGGCCCATCTAGGGTAAACCCCTCCCGTTCTGCTAACCTAGGCCCCAATGATCACCCTTTCCGATCTCCACGCCGGCCCGCGCAAGGTGCGACATGATGACGGCCCCGTGTTCATGCTCTCGGCGGTTGAGCTGGAGCTGGACCGCAAGGGGATTGGGGCCTACGCCCTCGCACCGTACCGGGTGGGAGATAACCCTTCCCCACGCCGTAAACACCGATTGATTGACCACACTACGCGCGCGGATTGGTTCGCGCGGCTTACTCTCGTCCAATGATCACCTATCGCTTCGCCTACCGGCTCACCATTGACGGTGCTACCCGCTCCTCTACCAAGACGATCAAGGGCTACGCATCGAACGATGCCGCCCGGCGGCTCGCCAAGCACAGCGCGGCCAAGTGGAAGAATAAGCCTGACATCATGGTTGAGGCGTGGGAGGTTGACGACAAGCCGGGCAATCCTGATTTGCTGCCAGACATCAACGCCGAGATCGCCGCCGAACTGGCGCGCGAGTATACCTCCGACTCGTCGCCGAGCCCGAAACCCAGCCCCCTCATCACCGCCCACCGTGAGATCAAGGCTACGCTACCCCCTGATACCCTGCTGATCTACCGGCTCGGCGATTTCGGCGAGCTGTTTGAAGCTGACGCCGTGATCGCGGCGAAGGTCCTCAAGATCACCCTTACAAACCGCCAAGGCATCCCCATGGCCGGCGTGCCGTGGCACGCTCTTAACCAGTACGTCAAGGAGCTGCAAGCCGCCGGGCATACGGTTGCGCTGTGTGAGGAAATCCCGAAGGCTGGCGTGATCCCCAAGGTTACGACCGTCTAGGGTCTTTACCCGGCTTGTACTGTTCGCTCAGCGCGGCCCGCGCCGTGCGCTCTGAAACCCGTCACAGTGTCACAACCGCTCGCCACGTCAACGCGTGGCTTGCCAGCAATGGACTTGACCCCGCCAAGGTCGAGACCAAGCCGCAAGCGTGGTTTGACTCGCTCAAATGAGCTTGTACCGCCTCCACTACCTCAACCGTCGAGGCTGCCGCGTGTGGGAAATCCCACTAGCCGGCACCACGATCGCGCGCCGGTCCGCCCTATTGCCGGCACTGCGCGGCCTAGAGCCGTTACGCTTGCCCTACGATGAGGCACAAGCGACACGGGAGGCGATGAACCGCCACCTTGACGCGCTGGGAATGCCCGGGCGCGTGTTCACCGTGATTGATCTGCCGTGCGTTGACGTGATGGCGGGTTGCCGGGAGGTCTATAGCTGATGCAAACCCTCCTCGCCACTCACGCCGCCAACCTCCGCGTTGACCGCATAAGCCCCCATCGTTGGACGGTCTGGGCTCCCTCGGCCGAAGCCGCCGACACTCTATCCCGCACCCTGCTTCCCTTCATGGACGCCGGACGAGAGGGACACGAGTATTGGCGCGAGCTTGGCGAGATCGTGTTCGTGCGGGTCATGCGGAAGAGCAGAGATCGCGTGAGGGTGCTTTCACCCGGCTACCCGCCGCGCGGGATGTTCTCCAATCTGCGGGCATTGGAGCGGGTGCTGACGGTGAGGTGATCCCCCGATAGACACCTCTCCCGGTTTGCTCTAGTCTGTCTCAGATGAAAACGATCTCGACCACGGTTTACACTCTCTCCGAGCTATCCGCCCGCGCCAAAGCCAAGGCGCGCGAGTGGTTTCGCTCTGGCATCGCTCAAGACTGGGATGGCTCGGACACGATTGAAGACGCGCAACAGTGTTTCGCCCACGTTGGGCTTGACGTGGAAAGCGTTCACTTTTCCGGGTTCTCCTCTCAGGGGGACGGCGCGTGCTTTTCGGGCTCTTGGCGCGCTGCGACCGTCAACGCCGCCGCGCTCAAGTCGCACGCTCCGCAGGACCGCGAGTTGCACCGAATCGCGGACGAGTTCGCGCGGATTGCGGCCCTTTACCCTCTCGCGTCCTTCACGGTCAAGCAAAGCGGGCACTACTCACACGAGCATTGCACCGCGTTTGACGTGTCCATCCCTGACTTGGAAGGAAACGAGATCGACAGTCCGGCGCGCGAGCAAGCCGAAAAGGACTTGATCGAGGTCGCAAAAGACGCAATGCGTTGGACCTACAAGGGTTTGGAAAAAGCTTGGGACTGGGAGAACGAGGACGAACAGGTTGACGAGAACATCGCTTGCAACGGTTACACGTTCACTGCCGAGGGGAAGCGGTTTGGTTAGGGTCAACGCCCTACTTGACCAAGCCCGCGGCGCGGGCTATACTGTCCCCGATGAACTACAACACCGATCTCCCCCTCTGGATCGCTTTCTTCCGCGCCTACCCGTCAACCAATCTGACATACTGCGACGGCGCGGTCTACGTTGACGGCAAATGCCGCGCTGTGTTTTCGGATAACAAGACCGCAATGGACACGATGAACGAGGCGCGGCGGCAAGCGGGGATCAAATGAGCAACCCCGCCAAGCTCCCCAAAGGCTACCGGGTAACGGTAGCCCCTTGCCGGGTAGTCGGGGAGTCCCGGCCCGGCGCATTCGTTGCGTTTCGCGTCTGGTATAACGGGCAGATCGTTGTCTCGGAATGGTCGCACGGCTTGACGTTTGAAAGCCGCGACAAGGCCCGGGAAGCGGGCAACGCGCGGGCGCACGCTTACGCCGCCGCGCAAGGCTGATTGAGGGCTTTACCCTATATCAATCCCTCCTTGGCCGTGATACCGTAAAGCCGATGAACACAACCGATCGCAACGTCATTCCCGCGCCTCACGCCGCCAAACTCGCGAGCTTGGCCCCCTCAATCGCCTTTTCCCTCACCCGCGAGATCGATCCGTCTTATCGTTGGGACGGCGACGGACCCGATCCGGTGCATGATGGGTTTGACGCCTACGACGTAACGATCAACGCCCGAACCATTGCGGCGGGTGTGACGATCGAGGGGTCCGCATACCTTGGCGGGTGTTACTTCCGCCCCGATGAGCCGACCGGCGAGGTTCACGGCTATCTCTTGCAAATGCTCGACGAGGCCGCCCAAGACCTTGCCGACAGTCTTGCGCGCAAAGGTGCATATGACGGCGTTCCGCTGTTTGACTTGGCGCGCGCTCGGGCCTATCTCCGGCAGGCATCCCATGAAGCCTACGAAGCGCAGCGGTGCGAGATCGCGGCGCGTGGGGTCTAGTCCCTACTAGACAAACCCCCGATCCCGGCTATACTGGCGACGATGAACATTCACCCGAACACCCTTGCCGCGCGCTGCGCGGCTTTCAATCGCGCCAACACTGAGGCCAACCGCCTTGCCCCTCTCTACCTCGCCGCCCTCGCGCCATTCGTCGGCAAGCAGGTGATCAAAGCCGCGGGCGGGTTTCTGGAAAAGGTCAAAGCCGTGTTCCCCAAGACCGCCCACCCCGACACGCCCGGCCGCGCGGATGGGTGCACCGTTTGGGAGTCAAGCGGCGCGGGATATTCCCTGACGTTCACCGTCAAGACCTGCGAGTTGAGTGCAAGCCGTTCGCCGGATTGCCAGATCGGCAACTATGCCGAGGCGTGCGTTTACGTCGCCGAGCTTTCCAATGGCGTCTTGACCAAGCTTTGTCCCCTTCAACCGCGGCGCACCGATTATTCACCCGATCAGATCGCCGCGCTGCGCAAAGAGGCGGAACGCACCCGCGAGGCGGCGCGCAATGCGGAATCGGCCTGCCACCCGTTCGGGCTGTTTGACCGATGAACGCCAACCCTTCGCCCCTCCGTTTTATCACCCTCCGCCGTAACCCGGGCACCATTTACCCAAACCCCGTTTGATCCCCATGTCCGCAACCTACCGTTTCACCGTTCCGCCTACCCGCGAACAAGGATCGCACGTTGGGCACTGCCGATCTGGCTATGGGGAAACCTACCGCAAAGACGCCTTGCGCGACTACAACAGCGCCCGGGATCACGATGGCTTGCCGCCACTAGCCCGGATGCCAGTGGGCACGCAGTATCAACGGGTTACACAAGCCGCCGCACTTGACCCGCGCGCCGCGATCGGTTAGGTTCTTTCAGGGTGAGAGATCGCCCGTTCACGCAAAAACGTGTTCATCCTCGGGCCGGTGGGCTAACGCTCGCCGGCCCTTGGTGTTTTAGGGGCAAGACCCTAGTTGACAGACGGGCGGGAATGCCGTGTGTGGTTATCCCGATCGAATCGAATTGCGGGATGCTTACACAGGCGAATGGTACGCCCTAACCCCCGGCATGCAGCTAGGGGATCACAACGGGCGGCCTATGGTCAACCCCCTTACCCCATGATTGACCCCCTTTCCGCTTTCGCAGACGCCGTGACGGTCGCGCGGGTTGAGGAATTGACCCGCCAGCGCGACGCCTTGCAACGCGAGATCGATGCCATTGCCGCGCACGATCCCGCCACGCTTACCCGGTATCGGCTCTATACCGGGACGGACCTAACCCGACACGGGCTAGACTGTGCGGCGCGCGAGCGAGCGCGATTCACCCCCGAGGAACAAGCCGCGGCTAACGCGCGAGCCATTGCGGCGAGCCAAGCCGAGTTTGATGCCTACCGGGCGCGTAGGTGATCAACCCTAGAGACACGCCGCCCGTGATCGTCTAGGCTTCCCCCGATGAAAACGCCCCTCTGTTATGTCTTGACCCAAACGCGGGATCGCGAGTATGCCCATTTGAGGCTGACGATCCGCCACCTTGGTGATACCCGTTTTGGCGACTCGCCGACCGCTGAATTGCGCTTTCAAACCGATCACGAAAACCACAAGCGGACCGGGGGCGGGTACTGGTACGGCTACCGGATCGAAATCGAAACCAAGAGCGGCGCGGAAGCCTCGCGCCTTGCCAGCGTGATCACCCGGATCGAAAAGGTGATCGAGGAACGCGAGGGGGATCACAGCACGCGCCAGATCACCCCGGCAAACCTCTTGTGGGCTCTGGATCAAGTCAAGATCGGTCGCGCCGTGTTCGATGGTCGGACGAACCTTTACACCTTGATCGGCAAGCTCCCCGATCCCGCGCTCCGGCAGTGGGGCAACCGATCGGTTAGTGTGTTGGCCCCGGACGCCGATCGGGCGCGCAAGGCCCTTGCGGTCAAAACGGCTGAATACAGCCTCAGCGCTCTTGAAGAGTGGATCGCCGCTGGCAAGCCGGTAACGGAAGGGCGCGACGGTCCGCCGATTGTCGAGCCGCTTGACAAGCTCCTAGCCGATCCCTTCGCCCCGGTCGCTACCCCCGCGCAATGAATCCGTCAACCTTTAAGCCCACTCACGCGATCACCTTCAAACGCGGCTTTTATGGCAAGCCTGAAACGCGCCGTTTCGGCTCCCTTGCCCGGGCGCGTGAGGTTGCCCGCGGGCTACGTCAACGCGGCTACCGGGTAGAGACGCCCCGCGCTCTTGATCAAGCCTCTAATTTGAGGTAAAGACCCTATTGAACCACTAGAGGGGATCGAGTATGCTTATCCTGATGAATACTCTTACCCGTCAAGCCCGTCGCACCTTATTGGTTCGGCGTTTCCGGTCGCTGCGCTTAGGTGGCGCTGCCGCCCTTTCTCTGTTGACCGTCCGTGCCATTGACGCTGAAACCTCCCGCGAAGCCGCAAGGATCGCGGACGGGATCACGAAAAGCCGTGCGCGCGACCGTTCCGCACAGGATGACACCCCGGCCGCCGAGATCGGCGAGTCTCACGGGCTTTCCCTTCGCGGGTATACGTTGACGCACGCCGATCGCGCCACCCTCGCCGCGAGCCTAGGCCGCGCGCCGGTTTCCCTGATTGTCAAAGCCGCGCCAGTGGCAACCGATGATCCCTTGCCGGAAGACTATCGGCCCGCCCCGATCGATCCGTATGTCTCGATCATGGTAGCGGACCCCGAGCTTGACGCGCAAGCCGCGATTGAGGCCGCCGAAGAGATCGCCACAATCGAAGCCCGAGACGCGCGCGACGCGGACGCCGGAGCGTTTGACAGCGGGTTTGCCGGGCCATGGGGCATTGATTATGCTCCGCCCGTCCCGGTCGCCATCAGCCCGATCCGGCACGAACACGCGGAACTCGCGCGCCTCGTTTTAGCCCGCGTTGCGATAGCTCGGGAAGCTGCGCACCAAGCCCGGCGCAATGGTCGCGCGGTCGCCGCGTAAACCCCCCCTAACGTCACCGGGACGGGCTTGCCCGTCTAAGGCGCAACGCGCCGACAAGCCGGATCGCCTCGCAACCCTATTTCATCCTATGTGCTAACCCATCCACTCCCCCCTTGCCCCGGTATCGCCTCGCGCGTGCCGGGGTTTGCCGGTCAAAGACTATGACCCGTTACCCGATGACCCCTCGCACGCTCAACCCGGATCACTTCTACGGCTCGACGGCGATCCCTCACGGGCGGACCATTCCGCATGATCGGCAAAGCGTTGCCGCAAAGGGGTTTGCGTTTGCCGTGCTGGCAATCGGCTTCTGCGCGTTCATCGCTGGCGCGGCTTGGCTCGCGGAAATAGCGGGCACACTAGGCGCGGGATAGGGTTGATCCCTCAATCACGCAAAGGGGCTTGACTTGACCCTAACACCCCATAGGCTTGCACCGATGAACACGAACCGCTTCCGCCTCACCTTTGAGGTTATCACCGAACGATCCGCCGATCACAGCGACTTTGCCCGGCATGGATTTTTGCCCCGATCTGGCGATATTCCGGCCCGGTCTTACTTCCCGAAAAATCCCCACTTGTTTACGCTGCGTGAGGCTCTCGAAATCATGGCGCGGCATAATAGCGGCTTTGCTCCCTGTGAGGCCGACAGTTGCCCGGTGAGTCGCCCGCGTTGGCTGACGATCCGTGGAGAGACTGACGACTACCCGGGCATGCCGGACGCGCTAGGCGTTTCACTCCATATTCCGGAGACGGTAAGCGATGCGTCTGGATGGCGGATCGCTCGGCTGTTAGGGTGTTATGGCCTGACACCTTCACCGGCAACCCTCTAACCTGTCATCCGATGAACACGATCCCCCTTGTTACTCTCGCCGTTTCGCGCGGCGCGGAAATTTACGCGGGCAAGCCTACGGGCAAGACCGCTTATCGCGCGGAGTCTATTGACTGCGCGCAAACCGGCTCCGTTTTGGGCCGCGGTTATGGTCCGCAAGAGGCGATCCGCGATTGGAAACGGCGCGCGGAGGATGACGGCTACCAGATCGAAGAACACCGGATCGCGACGGTCAAACCGCGCCAAGTGTTGACGCTGGCGGAATTCGTTGCCGATCTGACTTCGCCTAACGGCGAGACGGAAAGCGAAGCGGAAACCGCCGCACTTGACCGGGAAACCCGCGAGCAAACGGCGGCGATGGAACGGGCGGCAAACCGCGGCGGCACGGCTGATTTTGACTAGGCTTTGTCTAGGGGTTTCATCCGGGGGCGGTCTCCATAGGGGGATCGCCCCTTGTGCTTTATGGGTGATCAACCCTAGGGATGGAAAGCGGGAAAGGGATTGACAGTCTAGCGCACAAGGGTCTAGCTTGCCCGGTGATGAATACTCCCGATTGCCTAGAATCAGTCAGCGCCGCGGATTGTCCCGCGTTTGTTACGTCTGATGCCAGCAAGCCGATCACCTTTTCCGCCGATTGGAACGGCCACGAAGCCGCGCGCGCGAAGTGCACGGAATGGCAGTTGCAAGGGGTGATCGCTATGACGTTTTCTGCCGAGGGTTTTCCCTACGGTCAAGCGCCTTACGTTGCTTCGCCGGGTCCGTTCTATTTCCTCGGGGAGTACGAGCGGAACGGCCACGATGATTCAGATTTTTTCGTTACGTTTTGGGATGACGCAACGCAAACCGTTCAAAACGTGGAGTTTATGTCAACGCGCTACGGTGGCGGATGGAATTACTCCCGCGACATGGAAAACGTTATCCCGGTGGAAGTTGTGGCACGGATTCGCGCGAACGTTTATAAACGCACGCTGGCAAGCCATACGTATTCCGAAACATTGCGTTGCGAATCACCCGAACCGGAGCAAATGCCATTCGGAACGTGCGTGCGCTTGACTGCCAATTCGCGCAAGGGGTGCAAGACTCCTTATACCAAAGGAGAGACGGGCGAAGTGTTCGACCATTACTGGTTCGGCACGTTTTACGCGCGCGGATATAATCAGCGCACGCGCGGAAACGGCCGGTTAGGATTGCGAATGTCAGACGGCCGGAAGGTGTTTTGCGCAATGACGATCGCACAATTGGATCAAAGCCCGGATATTGGAAAGTGCGAACGATCAGCGCGCCAATTGGCGGACAGTTGCGAGCCGGTACGCTGTCCGGGCGCTTGGTGGTCGCAAGTCAACGCAAAGCCGTTTGCGACGGTTCGGATTGAATCGCGCAACACGGAAACGTGCGAGGCAATCGCAAACGAAAGATGCGTCGGCTAAGAATCGCGTAAAGAGTTGAGAATCAAACCTCTAGGCGCAATCCTAGAGGTTTTTACGTTTCAGCGTTGCAAAAACGTCTTTGTTTAGTACGGTTTCGCTTGTGAACACCTATAACGTCAATGTCGGGAATATCGGATCGGTCTATTCCGGTCGCAATTGCCGCGCAGCGAAACGCGCGTTTCGGGAATACGTCTCTCAGTCAAAAACGGGTTATGGTCGCGCGAGTGGCGAAAACGTTACCCTGACGTGCAACGATGAGCCGATCAAAGAGTATTTCTCTCCGGCTCAGGCCATGCGGGAAGACATGGAAAGCGGAGAGTGTGCAATCATCCATGCGAGCGGAGAGATCACGCTTTGCGGGAAATACGTCGCCACGATCGGAGCGTGGGAAGACGGGGAAGACACTATGACGCAAGCGCAAGGTTTGCGCGCGTTGCGCGAGGCAATGACGGAAGCGCAATTTTGGCCGAATTGCTATGCGATCAACGATCACGGAAACGTGTCTTGCGTCTCCACTCGGACCGGGAAAGTTTACAAGGGGATGAGTTGGGTTTAGCTTCCCTCTAGTCTAGACCAAACTAACCCGGTGCAAACCGGGTTTTTTCATGCCTAGACGTGCGAAGTGCAATACGCAGGTTATTCGCAATAGACCTAGGGTTCATTCCCTATAACGCCGGATTGCCTTGCGTTACGTTTTCTATCCTCTAGAGTGGTCGGCGTGAAAGCTATTCCTTCCGAAAACGTTAGTTTGCAATTCGAGAACGCGCATTCGTGCGTTCTCTTTACCGTCTCCGATTCGTTTGCTGGCATCAAACAAGGCGAAGCGAAAAAACCCTTTCGCGTTGCCAAGTTGTACGTCCAATCGATTGACGCCTACGGGTTTCAACGCGAGTTGAGCGTGCAACGGACACACAAAAACGTGTTCAATTCCACGAATGGCCAATACGAGGTTATTTATTACTGGGAATCGCACGTTTATTGCCATCCCGGGCGCCGCGACGCGCAAGAAGTGAGCGAATCGCAAGCCAAACATTTCATTGCGGAGTTTCTCCGGCTCGCGCGCGACTATCCCTCTTTGCTGTTCAATGCCGCTTTCTGGCGCGCCAACGATGAGCAAACCGCGGCCAACGTGATGCCACGCAACGCGGGTTTTGTTCGCTTGTGCGAACGTTTGCACCGTGGCGCGAGTCTTGCTGAATCTCTCAACGTCTAACCCCCCCAACGATGAAACTATCAAATCCGTTTATTATTTCGTCTCGTCTTGCGCCAGCATTGCCGATCGGCAAAGCCGTTCTATCCTTTGATCGCGGTCAATTCGTGCTAGATTTCGACGGCCAAGAATACGCGTGGACACCGGGTTTCCCGCGTTGCACCGTTAAAGGCGTCAATGACACTCCGGAGAGCATGCTGCAATGCACGTTTGCCGCGGCACTTTCTTTCCTGTCAGCTTGCGCAGAATCGCGCACCTATGCGCGACGCGCCGGACGTGATGAAATGACGGGGGAAAATTCAAACCTCTTTCCCGCAAACGTTGGCGAGTGGGCGGAAAGCATGTCAGACGAAATCAGCATGCTGGCATGCGAGCTTGAAACACCCGGTTTGATCGGTCCGCCGGTTTGATTCCCTCCCACGTTGCGACGCCAAGGGAGCCAATAACCCGCGCGGAGACTCTTTGCATGCTGTTAGGCTATCATTAGGAGGGTTTTCCCTTCCCTTTCCAAGCCTACCTCTAAAGGGTAGGCTTTTTTGCGCCTAATGGGCAGGAAACAAGCCTAGGCGTCAGCCTAGGGAGATAGTGGGGAAAGAGTTTCCCCCATAGGGAGGGAAGACGGGAAGACAGTAGGGAGAGACGCAAAGGGAGGGTAGCAAAGCAGAGAGCGGCGAGGGTGGGAGGGTAGGCCGCCGATCCTTCAATAGGCTCCACCTATAGTTTGTCTACCCTCCCTAGGTTTAGCCTATGGCTTCCCTTTACCCTAGGCTTAGGTCTACCCTCTAGCCTTAGGCCTAGGCTTCGCCTAGGGTGTTCCACGTGGAACAATAGGGTGATTCCCTCAATTTTGTCTAGACCTATTGACAGTCTAGGCAAAACCGCTCAACTCTAATCCCGTGAATACTCCTACTATCAGAGTCAAATCCGTCGCTTTCCTTCGTTCGTTCTAACCCTCTAATCACCCATCCATGCCAACTGCATTTCAATCCCTTCACGCGGTCAACCTAGACGGTTTCGCCAATTCAGACGCCTTGCTATTTCACACCTACGCTATGCCCAAGCGTGGAATTCCGGTAGCGTTTCGCGACTATGCGCTTGTTAAAGTGTGCGCTATGCGCGCGCGTGAGCAAGGGCGCATTGCCGCGGCGCTTGTGTTCGAGTCCAAGTGTGAGGCGTGTTTCGCACGCATGCCGCGCGCGTGGCAGTGGTAAGCCTCTAGTCTCCCTCCCTTCGCCTCACCCTAGCAAGGTGAGGCTTTTTTGTGCCTACTCCTCAAAACCGGCGGCCGCAGGTGTATCCTATGGGGTCCGCGGTCCGCCACATTGCGCCAACGGCTCTTCGTCCCTCGGGACACTCCCTAGCCTAGTAGCCAAGCTCTAGCTCTCCGCTCCGACACCTAACGTCAGACCCTACCCTATGCCAAACCTTGCGCCCACTGCGCGCGACGTTTGGCCGCTTCGCGTCTAGAGGCTTCGCCTCGGCGCAACTGCATTTGCTTCCCTCATAGCGGTTTGTCCGGACCGGACCGGGTATGCGTCTACCTCGGGTAGCGTGCACACTGTAGAATCGATTTCCTGACTGTCAGACGGATCACCCTCCCTAGAGGGAGGGAAGCCAATACGCTGTCTAGTGGCTCCGCGCAGTCTCAACGTGCCGTTTTCAATTGCTGACAGTCAGACAAGGCCTGAGGCTATCAGCCCGTTTTTGAGGGTTAGACCCCATTGACACAGGGTGGGTAACCCTATGCGAATGAGGGGTTTACCCTATTGACCCCACTGTGGAGTAGGGTGATCACCTAGGCCAAATCTGGGGTCCGGATACTCGAAAAGTAGGGTGAACACCCTAGGGGTCGCGCGGCGCGCGGGGCTATCCCTCAGCCGCTCAAGGCTAGTTATCCCCATTCACCTTGATATTGGGTCTGTCTCCCTCTAGTAGAGGTTCAGCCGCTCAACCTCCATTTACCCGAATCTGGTGCCTGAGGATGAACCGTAGCAGTAATCACTGGTCCAATAAATCCGCGGCCCCGTAGCTGGATTTACCCAAATCTGGTATCCCTCTTGGAAACCCCGCCGCGAAGGTGTCTCCAAAAAATCCGGGACCCTCTACCCCATTTTACCCCCAAGATCTCATCAGCTATATCTCTGGCGCGCCCAATTGGCCGCCGCCCCATCTCTGAGACCCCCACTGTGATGAACCGCGGCCGGCGTTCCGCTCCGAGACCTCCGTTGTCCAGCCTCCTCCCGCTCCCACCGCGCCTCAATTCGGTCGAAAGCGCAGGCCACCCGCCACTTGGCTACCCGAACCGCTTCATCGTGGGTCCACCCCTTCTGCAACCCCTCCCGACCAGCCGCCAGCCCGATCTGTTCAGCCAGAAAAACCCGATAAGGGGGCAGCAATCCCCGCCTCCTCCTCTCCTCAGCCTCGTCTCGCGCGGCCGACTGGCGGCGCATGGCATACAGGCTGTTCGACACAGCGGTCGTTATCCAGTACCGGGCGGATCTCTTGAAGATTCGCTCGATAGACGCGTTGCGGCCTGACCAGAAGAAGCCCATGATGGGGCTGACCGTTACATATCTGTGTCCACCTGTCAAGGCCAAAAGGGTGTATCTCCCCCAGTATGGCTACTCGTCTGCTCTCCATCGCAGCCGACCTCAGCGCGCCGCCTTCGTCGCCCAGCTGCTTTCGCGATTTGACCCTGATAGCCTCAATCCGGGGCTTTGAGACCGTCGCCATTGCCCCCGCCGACCTGATCGACCCCTTCGCCCGCTGGTTTAGGCTCTATGGGTTGTGGGATTACCTCGCCGACCTGCTGCCGGAGACAACCGTTGTAGATGCTTCCGTTGTGATCGTGGGCGGCACCGAGGCGCGGCTCACGGCGCACAACCTTCCCATGGTGCTCGGTTATCTGCGTTGACAGGACCACCCCAAGAGTACTATCATCCGATCGTATGGCCAAACCCAACCTTGACCTCCTTGACCAAATGCCCGCCGCCACGTATTGGGCGTTGTGGCAGGAGACGGCCAACCTCGCCCTCCAATCCATCCTCGGCTTCCATGGTTCGTGCTCGGGCAACAGCGAAGGCGCGGCGACCGCGGCGGCTGAAGCCGCAGATGCTTTGCTGGCTGAGAGGCTCGAACGGATGGTGGCCATCAAGGAGGCACGCGAGGCGGCGACTGAAGCCGAGAAGGGGGCTAAACCCGCTCGCCGATGAAACCGCGCGTTTACACCCACCTGACCATCCAGCCACCCAACGAGGACGGCTCGTGTGAGGTTTGGGCGGCATACGAGGAGAAGCACCCTCAGCTGGGGACCTTCGATACCGATGGCGTCATCGGCTTCCTCTACCACCTCGGCTCCCACTGGGTCTGGGCCAACGAGGTCGGCCACCCTACCATGGTGTTCGATACCCCCGAGGACCTCATCGGCTGGCTTCAGGCCAAATCTCCCTCGATCGACTGGGCCGAAACGTACCGGCAACCCGAGAACCGCGTGCCACGTTGACCCAATAGGCCGCCCCTCTACGAGGGAAGCAATCTGGTACACATCCTGCATCATCTAGCCCTCTATGACACCATCCTATACGCGCAATCTCGGCCCCTTTGAGGCTCTTCGGACAGATCTGGAGCAATCCTCGCTGTTTGTGGGCGTTCTTGGCGATCTGAGCAATCTGATCGCCGACACGGTTGAAACCGATGACGCCTACACCATCAGTATCCCCGTGCCCGGCTTCCGGCGCGGCGATGTCAAGCTGGAGGTGGCCCACGATGGAGGGCTATCGATGGTTGCCGTTCGCGGCAAGCAAAAGCTGGAGCGTTACGTGATGCTTGGTGACCTCCCGGTGGACCTCGCCGCCATATCAGCCAAGCTGGAGGATGGGATGCTAACCATCACTGCACCCAAGGCGGCCGCCGCCAAGCCGCGCACTATACCCATCACGTAGGTTGGTCGAGCTGAGCCAGCAGGTCCAGCAGCACCCGCCCGTGGCAGTCCTGCTTCGGGCCGCACCAGCACCCCAACACCTTACCCTTCAACTCGGGTAGATGGTTGAGGATGTCTTGCCGCCGTTCCTCTGTGGCCTCAGGACATCCGTAACCGTTCCCGGTCCTCAGCCACCCCTCGAAGAGCTGGATAACCTCGGCGCGCGAGCCATGCCGCCCTATCACGAAAGGGTTACCCCAACGAGATGGGCGACCGATTAGGACGTCGTATGGCTCGCGTTTGCAGTGGACGACCTTTGATAGCGATTCTTTCGCAAGTTGTCCTTGGCCCATAGAGGTTGGAGGTTGGTATAGTGGCACGCCTTGGCAAACTGTTCGAGATCTGTCAGGTCGAAAGCTATCAGCGGTACGATGTGATCGATATGCCATCCATCTCTACCGTGATTCTCCCATGTCATCCCCGGCTGGAAGAGGGATTCGAGATGGGCTTTGAGACCATCGATCGATATGCCAAGTGCCGCTACCGCACTCCGGCTTACCCATCGACCTTTGCATACCCTTCCCATCCTGACTCGAATGGTGTGAGCAAGCTTCGCTTGCGGATGGCGATGACGCCTCTGTCGTGCTCTTTCGTGTATTGCAGGTTTGTTCCGTTGGTAGTATTGCCGCTTCTTCTCTTTGTATTCTTCTCGATGTCTCTCTCGATATCGACGATTGCTCTCGGCTTTCTTCAATTTCTTTTCCTCTGGTGTTCGAAGCGTTCGAGGAGTTCGTGGGGGACTAGGTATTCGGGGGGTTCGAGGGGTTCGAGGTATGACGGCGGATGTGCTCGGTTTATCGCTGCCCTGTTCACGTTCTAGTCTCCTCTGAGCGCGCTTCGCTTGTTCTCGTGCCCTCCCTACCTCTTGATAGTATCGGCGATTGTATTCGGCGTATTTCGCCTTATGCTTCAGTTTCGAGGCTCGAATTGCTTGTCTTCGTTTTTCTGGATCGGCGTAGGGCATGCCCTATAATACACCTATGGAAACCCCTTCTGACAGTGGACGATCACGTCTGTGTCCAGTGGACCCCATCGTACAGATCGTCCGGGGCTATCACGTTGCCGGGCAGGCCGCCGCCCCGCTTGGCCGCCCGACCCAAAACGGCCGCCATCTCGGCAGGGGTGTAACCACTCAAGCCCGCACCTACGGGTGTCATGAGGAAGGTCCAGCCCAGATGGGTGCGGGCGAAACCCCACAGCTCTACCAATTGGTCCTCGATGTCGGCCAGCGGTGTGCTACGCTTCCAGCCGGCCCGCTCGATGGTTTGGATGGCATAGCTCATACCATAGTGGCCCCTCTGCCATCCTCGACCCACTCCATAGACTGCCCACCGTCCTATCCTGTCAATGTGCCCTTCGGGTGCTCGCATTGCGCGCAGGAAGGCCTCATCAGTTCTCCACGTGTTGGCCGCCGTGCCGCGCATGGCATAACCTGCGGCTCCGGCACCGTGAAAACCGCCTCGATTCGCACCGAACAGGAAAACCTCGTGGTCGGCTAGCTGTGTGATCAGGCCTGCCATACCCTCTCCCCCTTCCGTGGAAACGACGTCACTAGCCGGTAGTGGTCGGTCTCGTCCAGCACCATCTCAAACCTCTCAGCATTGTGTGGATTGGCCAACTGATGGAAGGTCTCGACGTCCCAGTGGAGCCACCTCATCAGCAGGACCCGCATGGTGAAGCCGTGTGTCACGATGCAGAGGTGATCGGGGAATGTCTCCTGCGTGAAGTCGCGGTAGAGGGTGGACAGGAAGCCAGTGCAACGGTCAAAGACGTCGGCTCCGCTCTCGCCGTGCGCGAAGCGATAGAAGAAGGTGCCGTAGACCTCCCTCTCCTCCTCGATCTGTTGCCACATTCGCACATCGAACACCCTGAGATTGGACCACTCCTGCTCCCTCAACCGGGGGTCTTCGCGGCGGCGCTCGATTTGGGCTGGTGTAAACGCCCCGAGGATCTCATCGAGGGTCTGGCGGGCGCGCAGGTAGGGGGAGGCGTAGAAGGCGACCGGGGCCAGCCCTGTGCGATCGTGTAGATCCCGCCCTGCCCACCTAGCTTGCTTGCGGCCGGTGTCAGTCAACGGAACCTTCCAGTCGGGGACGGTAGCATGGATGGTCCGGTCCACATTGCCCATTGACTGCCCGTGACGGATAAGGTAGACGTGGCGAGGTTTGGGCATCAGTCCGTCTCCACGACCTTCCAGCCTCCATACGCTTCCCGTGTAGCCTGTTCCACAACCTCGCGGCAATCCGCCGCGTTATGGACCACCTTATGGCCGCCGCCGGCCCACGGCAGGTTGGTATCGGGGTCCAACCACTCGATCCGGGGGTCACACCAGCACGTATCGGTCATCTCGTGCGCCCGCTCGTCGTTCATCGGGAGGATATGGACGCTCATATCCCATCCACCTCCTCGTGCCCGTTCCGATACATCGTGACGTCACTCTCGGGAAAGGCTTCTCTCAACTGCTTCAATTCTGCCGCCATGGTCAGCGGCATCCACTGGCCCACCGCTCGGAGCTGGCCCTCAAGGCGCGCGCAGATGGCGGCAACCGTGGGCCGCAGGGGTTCGTGGCTGACGTCATCGAGGTGCTTGTGGTCCACGTCGGACGCATAGTGCTCGGCCCAGATACCTAGGATACGCAGCTCGTGGACGTTGATAGCCACGGTGACATCCTGCTTGGGGTCCATCGGCACCCCCTTGGAGCCGCAAGACGGACACCCGAATACCCCCACAATCTGCTCAGCAGTGAAGGAGGTATTGCACTGGACACATCGCGCGGCCCACTCACTCATTGTCGCCTCCGGGTAGGTCCATGATACGGGTCTCGCTCAGCTCACACTCACAGTGCTCCTTCTCATCCACCGGGTCATCCCACGTGACGAGGTAGAGCAGCATTCCTCCGGGACGGTACAGGTGGCCAGTCACCATCCCCTTGCGCTCGCTGTTGATGTGGAGGTAGACGATGGACGACAGGGGGAAGGCGGGCTTCATGAGGAAAGGCGGGCGGCCAAGGCGCGGCACTTGGATTGCTCCTCGGCGGTTAGCTCACGAGGTGTCCCGTCGTCAGGGAAGGTTGCGAACAGCTCGGACCATGGGAGGTCAAACGTAACCGGTTTGGTTACCGGTGGTAGAGCCTCTGTCCATTCACCCCCTTCTGGTCCCCAGATCGGCAGCTCCTCAGCCAGCTCGCGGGCATAGGCTACCACCTCTTCGATTGCGATGTCGAAAAACTCGCGCGCGGGGTCGGTGCGTTGCGCGGCGAAGCGTTCGTGGATGCGGGTCTCGGCCTCGAAGCAATCGAGAAACGGGAGCCAGTAGGCTACGATGAATTGGCCTGGGACACCGGTTCCCGCACCTAGCTCAGTAGCACGACGGATAGGATGCTTGCGCGTCGCCCCCACCTTTAGGAGCGGGCGGCCATCGGGGCTATAAATGGCGGGGTGGATCAGCGCGTAAATGAACCCCTTGCGAGACGGCTGGCTATCGGGTAGATCCGCGCTTTCGGTGGGCCAAGGCATACATGGGGATGATAGCCGCCTTGGGCGGCGGGTGTCAAGGGTGTATATCACCGTGTGACAGCCTTACCGCTGCCTCTCAACGTCAGACCCCTCTACGTCGGCCCACTTGGGTATCGGCTTCGCGTCAGCAACCCCTAGTCTCTCACTATGAGCAAGAAGCGCGGCCGCAAGGCCACTCCCGTTCCGCCCACTCCCAAAGCTGCCGCCGCCCCTGATACCTCCCCTTTCGTCCACCAGTCCCCCGTTCTCGATTGGCCCCTCTCGATCCGAGGGAGAACCGACCTGACCCCTAAGCAGCAGACGTTCATTGACCTCATCCTAGACAAGACCACCAATGTGGTCTTTATCAACGGGCCGGCTGGGACGTCCAAGACGTGGTTGGCGGTCTACTGCGGCCTCCTCTTGATGAATCAGAGGCGCATGTCTCACCTAGTCTTCGTGCGCACCATCATTGAGAGTGCCTCCAAGAGCCTCGGCAGCCTGCCGGGCGAAGCCGACCAAAAAATGTCCCCCTACCTAATGCCCCTCATGGACAAGCTAGAGGAGATGCTGCCGGCGGGCGAGATCAAGAGGTTGATGGGTGAGGAACGCGTCAAGGGATTGCCAGTCAACTACCTGCGGGGAGCCTCCTTCAATCGCCAGTATATTGTAGTTGAAGAGGCTCAAAACTGGACCGTCAAGGAGTTGACCACCGCGCTGACCCGCCTAGGACGCTACAGCAAGATGGTCCTAATCGGCGATCCATTTCAGGCAGATATCAACGGGGCGTCAGCGTTCCAACCCCTCTTCGACTGGTTCAACCAGCCCTCCCTCAAGGATAAGGGTATCCATTGCGTCAGCTTTGGACGCGAAGATATCGTACGCTCTGGCATAGCGCGCGACATCGTGGAGACGCTGGAAGCCTATCAAGCCTCGATCAGGAAGCCGACTCACTAGGCGGCTCGATATCCTCCGTGCGCCATGCCTCAATGAAGCCGGCCAGTGCTTCCGCCAGATTGGCCACACTGATGACCGTGCCATCCGCGCAAGTGTAGGTCTCGCCTACCACTGAAGACAGCGCGCGTGATACCATGCCCGCATTTTGGTTGCGGCCCAACTCAACAGCGTCCGCGCGGCGCACCTGCTCGCGGAAGGCCTCCAGCACGTAGTCCGCGCCTTCAGTACAATGGATCTGGACGCGCCACGTGCGCTCCGTAGTGGTGACAGTCAATGGTTCGGTGGATATGATCTTAGACATAGAGGTAGGATAGCACCTTCCAGTTGGACGCATCACTCTGAATGGTGATAGCGTGGTTCTGGCCGCTTAGGGTCCACAAGGTGGCCCCATTGATGGTTTGGCTACCGGTGGGTTGGATAACCACCTTGTTGGCCGAGGAATCAGATTTGGCGAGCGTAAACATCAAGCCGTTGTTGCCCAAGGCTGTTGGCAGCCATCCCGTGCGGCCATCGCTGGTCGCATTGAAGTAAACAGTCCCGTAGCGGAAGTTGAGGTCCGTATTTGCGGTAACCGTTACGACGGGTACGTTGATGTTGGTATTGAAGGATTGGTCGTTGCCCGGCCCGAGGTTACTGACAGCACGATAGCCGCTCATCACCGTGGTTAGGGATAGCATCCCAATCGCACTGTCGGCGTGCGCCGTGTTGTTGTTGGCAAACAGCCCATAGCGGAACCCGTTATTGGGAGCCCAGAACGAGATACCGGCTGTATCGGGTCGCCCGCTGAACGTGTTGGAATTGAAGGTCAGGCTTTCACACCATCGGTCGGTTGCGTCCAAGAATACATAGTCTGAGCCGCTGACCGCGGTGAACGAGTTACCGATGACCGAGAAATCGGTCCAATCCTTGGCGGTGATGCCGTGCGCGCTGGCGGTGATGCCCGCGATCATGGCGATGTTGTTGTCCATCACCTTGCAGTTGGCGAAGACCTGCAAGTCGATCTGCGTACCGTTGAAGCCCGTTACACTGTTGCCCGTAATGGTCACGTATGAGCAGCTGGAATTGACGCTGATGCCGTTGCCCGCGCTGAGTACCCCCGCCGCCGAGCGACCATCAATCGTGTTACCCGTCACCGTGACCTCTGAGCAGCCCGCGACCTCGATACCATAGGTGCTGGGCGCGTTGATGATGTTGCCCGAGGCAGTCATCCTATTGGAACCGGAGAACGAGATCCCCATGGTCACGGTGCGAATCGTGTTGCCGGTAACGGTGCAGGAGTCCACACGCGTTTGCAGCTCAATCCCCTGAACGATGGTGCCCTCAAGGATGTTGTTCGCGATGGTGTGGCCACCATAGGGCGCGCTCGCGGTCCCGTGGAAGGTGATACCACTGCCGCCACTGATGGCCGCGCCGAGGTAGTTGCCAACGATCCGGCAGTTGACCGGCTGCGTGCCGCCGCTGGTGTTGCCAAAGATCGCGGTGCCGTAGCTGGTGAAGCGGTTGTCCCGAATCAAGACATCCGCGCAGGCCCCCAGTGCGCGCACGCCACAGTTGGAGGTGTTCTGGAAGGTGCAATCGGCGATGGTGATATTAGAACAGGTGATCAAATCGATCAGCCCGCTGTTGACTGCCGCCGCTGCACTCACCCACGCGCCGTCCAGCGTGAAGCCGTAGAACTGGAGGTTGCTGCGGCTGGTGCCCGAGAACATCACGTACTGGCTCTCACTGGACCCAATCAGCTTGGCCCCATAGCCAATGAACCGCATGTTGTCATTGGTGATGGTCAGGCCCGCGCTGAGCTTGTAGGTTCGCCCGGACTGGAACACCACCGAACCGCCCGGCCCCGCCGCCGTGATTGCACGCGTGATGGCCGCGTAGTCATCAATGACACCGTTGCCCACCGCGCCATAATCGGCTACATTGACTGTATAGGTTGGATTTGCCATGGGGTGGGGTGTTTACATCATGCGGAGCCACGAGCCACCGTCGCTCTGGAGGACGACACAGGCGTAAGGCGTGACCGTGCAGTTGGTGCCGTAGTCCACAGAACCGGTGAGTAGGAGAGACGCCCCCGTATGGAGGCTCTTGATCGTGAGCTGCGCACCCGAGATGACACTGGGCGCGGCCAGTGTACCGGTCCAAGATAGGGCACCCTGACCCGACCACAGGTAGCGCACGCCATAGCCGCTGAGCGTGAAGTTGCCCGAGACGTTGGACCAAGGAAGGAGGGTGAACTGGGAGGGGATGTAGGCCATGATTATACGACGGACCAAGCGGACACGCCATCACTGACAAGCACGATGCGACTGCCGGCGGCCAGACTGTAGGATGTGCCACCCTCGATGGTGTCGGACCCAGCGCGCGCCACCGAAACCGCGCCTGTGCTACGATTGACGATCACGTACACGAGAGCGATGCCTGAGCCCAGTGCGTTGGCGGCGGGGAGTTGGCATGTCTGAGTCGTCGTTCCTGTGAATATCTGAACCGTCGTAGAGGCCGCGGTGAGCGTGGTCGTGTCGGCCGCGGTTGCTGTGCTGGTGACACCCCAGCCTTGGCCACCGCCAGAGACGACATTCCCAGCAATGCCCACCCCGCCGCTCACCACCAGTGCGCCGGTCGTACTGGAGGTCGAAGCAGTGGTAGAAGCCAATGTCACCACATTCGTCGCGCTCGTAATCGTGACCGCTGTACCGGAGGTGCCGGTAGCGAGTACCAGATTCTGACCAGCCACGCTGGTCACCGAGTTGATCGATACCAATGCGGTCGCGAGAGTGAGAGTAACCGCCCCCACTTCGCTAGTACCCGCATTACCATTGGCGAGGACTTGACCAGTAGTACCGGTGATAGAATTGACGCCCTCAGCGGTGAGGGAGAAAAATCCTTTCGTTCCACTCGAATTTGTCCCGTAGTAATAGTTCGCACCCGGAGAAACCGAGTCATTGACAAGGGTCAATGTAGTACCCGTGACGACCAGCGAGCCGCCGACAGAGAGTGACGCAAGACCAAGTGCTAAAACGCTGATGGGAGTAAGGGGTTAGGGGTTAATGCCACTATTGCCACCCTCCTATACACCCTAGCCGAAGGCATCCAGATACACCAGCGCGGTGATCAACCCCGTCGCGCTCGCGGCGGCCGGGAGGTCCTGCCGAAATGTTATCCCCGTCGTGCCAAAGCACATGGTGGCGGTGCTCACGGCCAGCGTTTGCACCGCGCCAATGGTGGTCAGATTGGTCAGGGTGCCTGAGGCGGCGCTCAGTAAGGATGTACCCAGCCCTCCCGTGGAGGTCCAGATACCAAGGGTGGCCGCAGCAAGGCTGTTGCCCGTCCCTTCGCAGTATAACGAAACGCGGGTGGGGAACCAGTGGGTGATGCCGGCGGGGACCGCTACGGTGCGGAGATCCAGCGGCGTGTTGGCTCCCGTAATGGGGAGTTGAGAGGCAACGATGCAGAGGCTGCGGGAGGAGTACATGGGTCAGATTGCGCTCCAACGGGTTCCGTCATACGCAAGGATGGCACTTTCACCCTGCCCCAGCGGGATAGACGACGCTCCCGCCAGCGCGAAGATGGTCTTGCCATTGCCGGCCACCGTGATCGTGCCACTGTTGATGCTCTTGACGACGTAAGTCTGTCCCGTGTTGGGGGCGGCAGGCAGTGTCACCGTGAACGGCGTTGTGCTGTTGCAGATGACGTAGTGGTAGGTTGAGTCTAGCGTCGTATTGGACGTGATGACGGCGGTCTGGCTGATGCGACCGGCACCAGTGGAGAGGTTGCCGGCCACCCCAACCCCGCCACTTACCACCAGTGCTCCGGTGCTGGCGCTCGTAGAAGCCCCGGTGTAGGTTACCGCCATCTGAGAACTAGAAAGAGTTACAAGGTCGTTGCTGCCGTTGGCACCGAGGCCGAGCGTGGAACCCGCGCGAACATGCAACACACCTGACGTTGTATAAACAGTGGCATTTGCACCAAAAGCAAAGTCGCCCGCTGGAAGCGAAATAGAAGCGCCGTTTACTGTGAGCGTTCCACTGAACGTCGTCTGCGTGGCAGTGATTTGCGCCGCCGTAACGTCAGAACCGTTGTGAACGATGAATTGGAAGCCCTGACCGGCTCCTCCCCAATTCGCACTGATGATGGAGTTGGTGTAGTTTACCGTATCGGGAGCATAACCGAACTTGAGAGTAGAGGTGATAGCGCCGTTTATGCTGAGGACGGGCGTGTTGCCTGCCCCAACCGTCGTCGTGCCGGCGTTGATCGTCAGCGTCTGGCTTGCCGGCGTCGCGTTGAACGTGCCATACAAAAGCGCACCGGCCTTGTCCCCCGCCGTGGTGACGCGGTCCTGATTGTCGACGTAGAAAGAGTTGGAGCCGGTTTCGTAGAGTCCAGCGTACTTACCTAAAGCGACATTTCCCGAACCTGTACTATTCGAGAACAATGTACCGAAACCAATGGCAGTATTACCGGCCCCTGAAGTATTTGTATAAAGTGCACTTCTTCCAAAAGCACTATTTTCTCCCCCAGTGTTATTGCTTAAGGCGTTAAAACCAAAAGCAGAATTACTGTTTCCATTCGCTCCCAATGCCATTGCCCCTTGACCGACAGTGGTATTGTTTGCACCAGTTATGTTAGCGGCGAGAGCATCCGACCCGACTGCCGTGTTTGTGGATATCGAGCCAGCACCCATTCCCACCCTCACTCCGTTTATATAAACATCCTTCGCGAATCCCGCCCCGCCACTTACCACCAGTGCTCCGGTGCTGGCGCTCGTAGAAGCCCCGGTGTAGGTTACCGCCATCTGAGAACTAGAAAGAGTTACAAGGTCGTTGCTGCCGTTGGCACCGAGGCCGAG
>Ga0082335_1002354_pt1 | contig 35694 bp, 6 predicted proteins | sample Subgrocontami58m_FD_72375 | JGI IMG/M metagenome (GOLD analysis project Ga0082335, IMG submission 72375) | Subsurface groundwater microbial communities from S. Glens Falls, New York, USA - GMW37 contaminated, 5.8 m (SPADES assembly) (version 2) ... | reverse complement strand
TAACAGAGATTTATTATGACGCAACAAGGATATCGCATTATAAAGAAGTAAAACATGAAGAATGCGACGCAGGCGACTTACATATCAACGCCACTACAGAAACTATAAGGACCACGACAGGATTCCGCGGCGAGCAGGCCAGCTCTTATATTGACGCCATTACAACCCCTGTCAACAGAAAATACACCGTAGAAAGATATGACATAACCTACGACGGTTTTGACAGGACGCTTGATTATAAGGAATTCTCCACCGATGACCACAGCCTTATATCCCGTGACGTAACCGAATACAACGATCTTGACCAGGTAATATCTTATACAGAGCGCAAAGCAAATGACAGGACAATAGAAATAGGCGACAGGAAAGATTATGAATCCTTAATTAAAGACTATGAAGAAATAACAGTCCGCGACAACATCCAGTATAACAAAGATGACCAGATTGTATATTATCACGATACGCTTACCAAGAGATACGACATATACGAGCCTAATTACAAAGAAGTAGTTATTGATTCAGAACGTACCATAGCACTTTATAACGAAGCAGGCTTAGTCGCTGATTATACAGATGTAGTAAGGCTGGAAGATGAAACAGAAGGCACCCGCATACGCACCACCCGTGTCCACAACATATCCTACGACACCAAGAAACAGCAGGCAGGCTTTGAGAGCAATATGGTTGTTACCAATGGATCAGGCACCGAGCTTTATAAGGTTGATACTATAAGGAACGCCGAGTTCTATGAAGGCGATGGTTACGCCGATAACTGGGTAGGCCAGGTAAAAGGATATACGGAAGTTGTCCGTAAATACGGCGACGACCTCAAGGGTAATTCAATAGATACCACCACCACAACAACAAGAAGCGGCATAACCTACTATACAGACGACGCAGCTTTCGCAGGCAATGTTTATTACGTCTCAGAAATCGACCCGCTTAAAGAACAGAAGGCAATAGGTTCTATGGCAAGCTACATAGACACAATAGACTTAAATGACTCAAGCGCAACACCTGACCTTAAAGTCACAAATACAGTAACAGAGATTTATTATGACGCAACAAGGATATCGCATTATAAAGAAGTAAAACATGAAGAATGCGACGCAGGCGACTTACATATCAACGCCACTACAGAAACTATAAGGACCACGACAGGCTTCCGCGGCGAGCAGGCCAGCTCTTACATTGACGCCATTACAACCCCTGTTAACAGAAAATACACCGTAGAAAGATATGACATAACCTACGACGGTTTTGACAGGACGCTTGATTATAAGGAATTCTCCACTGATGACCACAGCCTGACAATACACATAGATACTGATTATAATGATTTTGACCAGATTATAGGCTACACAGAGAAAAAGGCAGATGACAAAAACAGGCTGATACAAATAGGCGGCGCCAGGATAGATTATGAGACGCTGTCCAAGGATTACGAAGAAGTAACTATCCGTGACAGCATACTATACAATGGTAACGACCAGCTCGTATATTATCACGACAACATTACCAAATACTATAGGGGCCAGACAAACCCTAACCTTACAACAGATACCTACAGGTTTATGGGCACCTGGCGGGATGCTGACTTCTCAGGATATACTCCCGGCCAGGAAGTCAAAATAGCAGATTATATATCAGGCGGCTACAACGAAGCAGGCCTGATCGACGATTACACGGATATAGTTAAGATGGAAGATGAAACAGAAGGCACCCGCACCCGCACGACGCACGTCCACGATGTATCTTATGATATTAAGAAACAGCAGGCAGGTTTTACAAGCAATATGATAGTAAGAGAAGGCGAGAACCTCTCAGGTACGGAATTATATAAAGTCGATACCACAAGGGATAATGTGCAACTGTATAATGAAGAAGATGCCGGCTCGCAGGAATGGGTAGGCCTGGTAAAGCAATACTCGGAAGTTGTCCACAAATACGGCGACGACCACCAGGGCAACACAATAAACATAACAACCACGACAACAAGAGGCGGCACAGACGAGCATCCTGACGGAATAGAGTATTATTTAGAAGCGCAAAACTCCGACGCCACTCCGGCAGGTAGTATGAAGTCATATAAAGATACCATTACATCAAGCGCAACACCGTCTCTCACCATAACAAACACAATGGATGATATAACATATGACGCAACAAGGGTATCTACATATACAGAAGAAACGCACGAATACGGTACGGATGAAGACACGGGCGAGAGCATCGATAATACCGTTATAACCACAAGGGCAGATACAGAATACCTCGGCGAAGACACAACTTCATACGAAGAAGAGTCCATTACTCTGGACATGGATCTCGTGAAGATGGATTTCGTGAAGAGGGTTATAAGAGAAAACATCCAGCAGGATGGCTTTGACAGGATATTGGGCTATAAGGATACAACTACAACCTACAGCGTGGTGGATATGGGTGCCCTTGAGGTTACTACCACAAGTACAGTTTCAAATACCAGCTATAACAAACTGGACCAGACGAACTATTATCTGGAAGTAACGACATCGAGCGCGAACGAAAACCTTGTTACCACCACAAATAAACATTTCACAGATTATAATGAGGCCGGACAGGTGATAGAGTTTAAGGACGTAGTGCGTGAACAAGGCACGGTAATTGAAGCAGGGAACATGCTGGATCATACATATGAAAGACAGACAATAATACAGGAATATAACACCCTTGGTCAGATAAGAAGAAGGATAGAGACAACATCAAATGATTCTGCTACACCGGATAGGGTTATTGCAAAAACAAGCATAGAAAATATGAAGTATGACCTTAAGGGCCAGGCATTATACACAAAAGACCGCTTTACGGAATCTGGTAGAGGCGACATAGGCAATGTTCTGGGAAAATCATATGATGTTGAAATGTTTATGTACACCGACCAGGAGGGCGACGGCTATAACACCTTAGGCCAGCTTATAAGAAGAAAAGAAATTATAACCAACGATTCAAGCGGCATGGACAAGACAGCTACAAGGTTAAGCATTATTGATATTGAATACGATGAGTTCGGCAGGACAAAGCATTCAAAAGACCTTATAACGGAATCCGGCATAGACGAAACAGGAAACATGCTGGACCACAACTATGAGAACGAAACCTTAAATTACGCGGAAATAGACGGCGAAATTTTCAGCGGCTACAACTCCCTCGGACAGACAATCAGAAGAACGGAGATTACAACAAACGACTCCGCCGCGCCGGACAAGATCGTGACAAAGACAAGCGCCATTGACGTTGAATATGACGAAAAGGGCAGGACTTTAAGGTTTAAGGACAGCGTGCGCGAAACTTCTGTCACAGAAGATGAAGGAGCACAAGGCACGGAAAACATAGCAGGCCGTTCTTATTATAATATGGAGTTTTCTGACGGGGAAGATTCATACGGTTTACTGGATATAAAGATTAACCGCTCTAACGATGAGGCAATAACAGGCATAGGGTTTAAACTGTTTGATAATGGCAGCATACAACTTGTGGTAAAGGTAAGGCAGATAGACGAAAACGGCCATTTAGGCGCAGAGAAAATAATCACCGCAAATTCATCTGACAAGACTCAAGCTCAGGTAGGAGAAATGGATTTTGAAGGCCTGGATGCCTGGGTTGAGGCTGAAGAAGGTTATGTGCTTACAGGCATAGGCCTTTCTGTAGGCGACGGCGCAATGAGCGGAAAATCAGGCGTATATGCGGAAGCGCAGGAACTGAATTTAATCGATCCTACATATGAAAACGCTGAAAAGCTTGTATATAAAGACAACATTACATCCAAATCCGATGTGCAGGCATGGATATCGGTGCCCCAAGACAGCTGGTTCAGCGATATAGGCATAAAGCTCAGCGACCAGAGAAATAAACTCACAGCTTTAAGAGGCAACGGCTCTGTATGCAGCCTTGATTTAAATCATACCTACGATGTAGACACCTTTATGTATGCCTATGTAAACGGCGCAATTTATAACGGTTACAACTCGCTCGGCCAGATTGTAAGAAGAACTGAGATTATAATAAATGACTCCGCTGCGCCTGACAAAATTACAATAAAGACAAATCCTGCCGACATAGAGTATGACAGATATGGCCGCGCCTTACATACAAAAGACACGATATACGAAGCGGAAGTCCTCGATGAAGATATTTCTGACATAAGTGAATATTTCACCGCAGATATAAGCCGCATAACAGAAACCGAAACAAGCAATATTACATATAACCGCCTGGGCCTTGAAGCTTCGTTTACCCAAAAAATGGTATCTTCAGATTCACCTAAACTTACCACAGAAACACGCACTACCGACATAAGATATGATAAAGACGCAAGGATAATAGAGACACAGGAAATAACCCATAAATACGGCAGCTCCACCCAGTCGTTTGACTACCAGGGGGCAGATGCCATAGACAGCTTCATATTTGACGCAAGCGGTAACCTGCTGATTGGCTATACTTATCGCGAAACAGTTTCAGTAGAGAGCGATTCTGACTTAGCCAGATACGCTCAGTATGGCATAACCTTAAATGATAACGACGTTACCATCAACCATAACATTCAAATTACGTATGATGCAAACGGCAACAGAACCGGGGTTGAAGATATATGGCAATGGACAGGCCGCGACGGAACGGTGCATACTCCCGAAGCTGAGCCTCTAAAACCCGGCCAATCAACAACAGAGCCAAACAGCGGCAATGATTTGCCATACCTGCAGGATTTATTAAACCAGGTTTTCGCAAGCGCAATATTTAATGTGTTCGGCACGGAAATTTCCGGCACGCAGCTTGTTTCAGAATACGGCCTTACAATAAGCCAGCAGGCCCATTTACTTAACAAGGAAACCATAACAATTGCAAAGCCTGATTCTGAAGAAACAGCGGCGATTAACCTTGCGAATGCAAGGATAGGTATAGACGTAAACACAAATGAGATAGTTAAAACATCAGATATAATTTATAACAGCCTGGGCCAAAGAGTAAGCTTTACCCGCACAACACAAAGCACAAAGACAGATAAAATTACCGTAGAGAAGTTCTACGGCATGCGTTATAACATGCACGGCCAGGTCGTAGAGAGAATGATACAGCAGGACACCTATGCTGATGTTGAAGCGCCGCTGGACCTGGGCCTGCCGGATAATTTCCTGGATAGCGGTTATACTGGTTTTGCCGCCCAGTGGGAAGGCTGGGATGAAATTGCAAAAATAGAATTTTTAAAGGGCCAGTTACAGGATATGTTTGATATAGCAGGCTCAAGCACTTCCTTGCCCGAATGGATTCAGGGTCTGGTGTCTGTAATAGAAGATGCTACCGGAATGGTAGGAGCTACTATCGGATTAAATATTGTGGATATACTATCCGGTTGGTTTGAAGACCAGATAAACAGAGTATTGCCGCTTAAACCGCTTATGTTTATTTACGCAGCGGCGAACGGTTATAACTTCAACGGCGCGCTTGAAGATTTTATCTCAAGTATAAAAATTGACCTTAGCAGTGATGCAGGCTTCAGAGCGACAATGGACCGGCTTGTTGAGGCAATGAGAGATCTGCCGGATGCGCTGTCTGAAGCGCTCGACGCAGCCGTAATAGAAACTTATTGCAACGAGCAAAGAGTTGACTGGCTCGAGGACGCGCTGCGGGAACAGGGCGCATGGGAAGATAATTACGCGTCATTTGACTGGGAAAAGCTTTTGGTAATATACCTTCGCAATGATTTAGGCATAGCAAGCGACAGCGATACATGGGAAGGCGTATTGGAAGATTACTTTGCTCAACTCGAAGGCGTGACATTTGCTGTTAATGAACAGGGTAATCTCATTGAATGGGGCGGCTCTGTGGAAGGCGCAACATGGGCAAGCTGGGTAAATTTAACCACTGAGCAGCGCCAGGCTGTCTTAGAAAGCATACGCAATAGCCGATACATTACAGTTCATATGTCCACCCACGAAGCAACAAACATACACGAATCCAATGTCACATACAACAGGTTAGGACTCATAAGCGGCTACAGACAGATAACCACATCTTCAGCTACGCCTGATTTAATAAGAGATGCTACGGCAAGCGACCTAAGATATGATAACCAGCAACGCCTTATATATTCCAGCAACACCGCCTACATGACAGGCGAAAGCACAAGCGGCGACAATAATGAACGCGAATATTATATATACACCGTAAGGGGCAACATTACCTACAATGACCTGGGTCAGGCAACCGGATATACAGAAAGCACCTCAACCAGCGAGTCAAACTCAGCGGAAGCCACAGTAAGGAGCGGCATTACCTATGACAGCTTAGAAAGGGTAATTTATTATAAAGATGTAGTGAGAAATTCCGCTACGCCCAGCCTTACTAACGTAATATATTTCGGAGTAAATGAAGACGGCTTAAGAGAAGCGCCGCTTTACGATGACGCTGACAGGCTTATCGATTACCGCAAAAAAGAAGTTTCTTTCGGCAGCCTGACCACATCCGAGCAACAGCAATTATTGAGCCAACAGGCAGCGTTTGCGCAGGAAATACAGGGAGACAGCACGAATGAACGCAATATGTCCCTGCACGAGAGATTTGATGCGTGGCTGGATGATATATGGAACGGCACGCATAGCGAAGAAGATTATACGCCGCAGTATACATTTACGCTTAATTATACGATTTACAGCCACAGGGAAAACATAGTATATGACCCGACATACGGCTACGTAACGGATTATACAGAGACCCAGCGTAAATGCGGATGGTTTACAAATTTTGAGTGGGGCATGGAATACCAAGACAGAAGCCTGAGGACCGGTTTATTAACCTGGTTGCAGCAGAACAGGCCCGTGCTGCTTAATTCTGCCGGAGCGCAGGAGTGGCTGGATGTTACCACCATTACAAGCAGGCACAATATAACATATAACGGCTTAGGCGATGTTATGTCCTACAGGGATGAAATATACTCAAGCGACAAGCCCGCATTAAGGACAACCGAATACTTCGGATATCTTGGTGATGACGTAGAGATAAGCAGGGAAGCAATTGCCAACGCTAACGAACAATTAGGCAATGAATCAAACACCGACGCGCTTACAACAACCATGGCCATCTTGGCAATGTTTATACATTTCCTATTCACTATAGTAAGAGGCGAGGTTTCAGGAGCGCGGAGTGACGCTAATCTCGGAACAATAGAATTATCTGACTGGGGAGATGGCCTGGCAGAAAGCATAGAAGATATTTTTGATAATCCATGGCTTACGGACTTATTGGATACGCTCGGTATTTCAGAGGGGCTGGAAGATATTGCAGACTTCGCCGAAGATGTCCAGGATACAATTGTTGAATCAGAGGCTGTTGAAGGCACAATGGATTTCCTGGAAGGTATTATTGATACAGATGTTGTGCAGGCTCTTGGCGGTATATTCCAAAACCTTAATGAAAGGCTGGAAGACGCTTCAGAAGGCGATATAGGCATAACAGTCAACGGCATACTTAATGCGGTTGAGTTTGTTGTTATAGGCGTTATGTTTGCTATGACCATATCCAGTATAACCAAGCTGGAACAGGGAGCCGAGTTAGCCACAGAAGGCCTTTTTAATTTCAGCGACGGTTTAATAGAGCAAGGCATAGCTATCGCAGGCGCAGTTGTTACGGGCTTTACCACATCGTCTTTAACCGGCCCTCTAGCGTCATTGTTGGCAACAACTCAAACTACTACAGGCACAACAACCATGATGCTGCCGACTGACACTACAGCCGCAGATACAACAGGCGGCTTATTGGGCGTATTAAGAGCAATACTATCGGCAGCGCCGTTTGCAGCAGGAGGAATTACATATGCCTCATTACTGGATAAGATAAATTTAGGCGGCCTGGCGCAGGAACTATTCGAAGATATGAGAAGCTGGCTGAATGTCGGAAGCACAGCTCTGGATTATGTTATTGGTACTACATTAGGCGATGTTTTCGGCGGATATCAGAATATAACAATACAATCAGGCAGCATTACGCCTTTATATGATAACTCCGGCAGGCTCTTAAGATACGGAATGACAACCTATCAGGACGGGATAACCGCTTACCTTACAAGAGACGGATCCGAAGAGGTCAGGTTTGTAGATACAATGACGGTTACATACAGGCACATGACTATGTATGATGTAAACACAGGCCTTACTTCAGGCTATTTTGAAGTATCCAATACAACGGGCAGCCAGGAACTTTATACATCAGTGCTGTTAACAGGTATTGAATACAACGGCTTAGGCCAGGTCACCAGTGCAACCGAGACTATCAGTGAGCGCGGCGAAATTTTTGAAATGGGGGACAGCGGTCTTGTACCCCGCCGAATAGACAGAAACAGCCAGAACGTAAGAGTAGGTATGCTCTATAATGAAGTCGGCCAGCTTTATCAATATGCTTACTCAAACACCAGGAGCGACCGTGACGACGAGGGAGGAGTAGAGCATATATGGTATGACACATACGGCAGGACAGCAGGTCAGTCAGTAACTCAGGGCCACAGATTTCAGTGGGTACCGGGTAACGCCATAACCACATTTATAAGGGCAATTATCACGGGCATAGGCATGGCAGCGACGACGCTTCCTTTGACATTAGGCATGACGCTTATTGCAATAGTCCTGGGAGTAATATCAGGCGGCACTGCGATAATATTCTCCATTGTGATTGCAGTTGTTTCTGCGCTGATACCTCTTATAATCGGCAGCGCAGTGGCAATAGGCTCGTTTGTATGGAATATGGTTTGGAACAGCAGCTTAGATGATAATGATATAGATTCAGATTTTTACAGGGTTGTAGATAACATACAGTATAACGACCTTGGCCAGCAGATACATTATGAAATCACCTCCTGGGATGAAGGCGCGCGCGGCGTAGTTACAACAAGAAACGTATGGCTTGATTATAATGAATTCGGCCAGATTGAGACAGAAACAATAAGCACGACCGAGACAGTATTTGGCGTTAAAGAACTGTTGTGGTATCTATTAGGAATAGGCTCACGTCGCTGGAGCTATAGCTACCGCACAAACATACAATATGACGAACTGGGTAATGAATTAAGCTATGATTCGGTTAGCTGGAGCTCGCGCGCTCCTTTAAAACTGACTACACAGCATGTTACTAATGAGGCATTTGACATACAAGGCCGCCCGACAATGCAAAGAACAGTTGAAAATACTTACGGCGGCATATGGCAGCTACTTATGCCGTCCCGGCCCGCCCGCACGCAGATTTATACGGACTATACCCATTATAATGAGGCAGGCTTACCGGATTTCCAGATACACCGCAGCTTATTCGACAGCCAAAACGGCCTGTTCAGCGGCGCAATATTCGGCCTCCTCGGAGACCTGATACCTATAAATACAGGTAAGCAGGAAACTAATATTACCCTCAATTATATGTATGACCACTATGGCCGCCTGATATACAGCAACACAATCAATATAACAAAAGATCCTACAGCAATTCTTATGGCGGTTTTGGTGGCTATGATAGCTCCGCAAATGGCAGCCATGGCTTTAATCGGTGGCGCCCTTACTTCAATGGGGTTCCCGACAAGTATTGATTCCAGCGTCAATATATGGGGCGGGACAGGAGATCCGCTTATGAGCTTTAATGCCCACGTTACAATACTCGGCAAAACAGGCGGCAGCGCAGAAGATAATCCTTTTGCGTTATTTGGCTGGGGCGCTTATATGGTACCGGGAGTTGAAGGCTCTGGCTTAAGTATGCTCTCATTAAGCGTAAACGTGCCTATACTTGGAACGCCTTGGGGCCAGAACCTCATAGGGTTTAATATGAGCTTCAGTTTTAACCCTGAAGATTTTATGGTGGTAAACGTCGGTGTTGACGCAATATATGATGGCTTTAACAGGCCGTTATTCAGCGGCGGACTTACCATAAAAGGCGACGATATAAACTCAAGCGTAAGCTTTAACCAATATGCAAGATCAGGATACAGGACTACTTATACATACGCAGATAATCCGCAGGAAGGCGTTGATTGGTCTTTTAATATAACCAACCAGGAAGGCGTCTCATTGTATGAAGATTATAAATTAGAAGAGAAGGGTGGCGGCTTATTTGCGCAGATAGTTGACGTAGTATTCAAGGTAATAAAGATTGTCATTAACATAATAGCTCATATTGTGTGGTTCCTGAAGCCGTTCATTATGGCTGTTGTCAATGCTGTCCTTAATATAATACAGCAGCTTATCACAACAGGAAAGATTGACTGGGGCCAGGTGGGTAAGGCCGCAATAGCAGGTTTTATTGGCGGATTGCTTGGCCCGTTGTTTAAAGGGTTTTTAAATGAGATAAAAGAGGCGTTCTCCGGCGCTGCAGAAACAGCTGGCGCAGTTGCAGAGCAGGGAGGTTTGGCAGGTGAAATAAGAGAAGCATACTCCAGCGTTGGGCCTGAGGACGGATCTCTTATCGCGATTGGAAACCTGGCAGATGTAAGCTTTGGCGCTGTTATAGCACAGGCTGTAGTAAGCACTGCCATAACAGAAATAGCCAAAAAGAACAATTGGGACCCTGCGCTTACCGCAATATTAAGCACAGTCCTGGGTGAGATTGTCGGAGAAATTACAGGCCCTGTTGTTGAGGGTGGCATGGAAGACAGTGCATTTACCGATATGTTTGAAGACGGCAATTTCACAGAATTCGGGATACTGATGCTGCAGTCAGTCTTATACGCAGCCGTAGCAAAATTAGAGCAAAAACTTACAAATAATGGCCAGAACGATAATTTAGGCGCGAGCGTGCTTTCGACGTTACTTGAATCAGCGATTGCTGAAATGGGCAACGTAGCTGTTGCAAACGTGAAACTTGACGCTGCGTGCGATAATAAGATGGTATCACCGGAGCTGGCAAAAACGCTAAAGGATGCAAAGGAATTAGTTGACCTGGGCGCAAAGCCAACGCTGTTAGACGAAAAAGATAACACCGTGCGACTTATCGGCCCGATGCTCGGAGAACTTACAAAAGGACAGATGTCCCTGTCTGTTACAGGAGCAGAATTAAAAAGCGCCAGCGATTCCAACCGCATAAAGCAGGCAATATTAGACGAATTAGGCATACCGGAATCAGAATTAAACGACGCCGGTATATACAAATTTGATATTAAGATGGACGCAGAAGGAAAGATAACGGCGGAACAAAGTATGGAACCGGAGACTGGTCCGGAAAAAGGCCCAAAAAGCGCAACCGCGCCTACTGCCCCAGAAACAGTGCCTACAGTGCCAGCGCCTGCCCCTGTGGAGCCGGAAGTCGCAAACCCAGAAGTGCCGGCAGGAGATCTTATAGCTGACGCAGTACCTGTTGTAGAACCGCCGCAAGTTCAGGATGAAACTCCTCCGCCGACAAGTGGTGAATATGATGAATATTTCACCAAAGAAAGCACCTCTTATGCGCCACCTACCGATGGCGTTAAAGAAGAAGGCGGCAATAAACACGAAGAACCTACGAAGAAAATTGAGCCTGCGGCAAAAGTAGAACATCAGGCTTCTGTAGAGCGGGAAGAAATCAAGCAGGATGAAGGCAAAGAAAGGCAACATAGTTCTGAAGGAAGAAAAGATGAAATGGCGGAAGCAGCGTACGGCAGCAGAGAAAGAAAAGAAAGCTCTATAATACGCACAGCCGGCAAGGCATTCGACGGCATAAAAGGCCTGTTCGAAAAGTTTGTATCCAAGTTTGCAATAGAGCCGCTTAAAGCCAAGCCGCCTGCCCCGAATATGAGCGTTAAGGCACCTTCAAAAGAAGTGCCGCATGAAGAAAGCAGAGTTGCTGCAGGAACCGGCACCGGAACCGGAGAAACCAGGCCTAAGGGTGCCACAAGAGGTACTGCCACTGCTGAAACTAAAATTGTTCCTATTGAAAGAGCAAGGCGCGTAGACACAGAGGGAAAAATAGCAGAGTTGTTGCAGTCGCTGGATAGAGAATTAGGTTTTAGAAACAGAGCAGACCTTATCGGCGATGTATCACCTGATGGCGCTGAAGGAAGAGATGGTATTTCTTCGGATATAAGAGAAGAAGGCATGACGCTTGGAGAAGCATTAACGCCTCCGTCGCCATTACCTGGCTTAGCAAGATCTGAAGGAAAGCCTGTTGGTATGCCTGGCCCTGGATCACAGGCAGGACAAATTCGCGGCGCAACGCCTGCCGAAAGGGCCAGGACAGCAGAAGATACATGGGGCAGCGATAAAGGTTCTTCTAGTCAGAGCCAGGATTTTGAAGAGCCTGGTATATTGCCTCAGACTCTGAAAGAGGGTAAGCAGATTGCACCAGCGCCACTTACAACGCCTAAAGCGGAACAGCGCATTAGCGATATTAAACAGGAATCCGAGAAAGACAATGCTCCGGATATGACTCCTTTAGAAAAACCATCACAGACGCCAAAACCAGAAGCTGGAAATTGTCCGCCTACTCCTTCTGAAAAACAGCAGCCGCCGCCGCAACAGCAACCGGATAAGCAACAACAGGATCAGAATCCTCAGGTGGCACCTGTAGCACAGACACCGCCAATAACACCGCCTGCTCAAAGGCCAGTGGATGCAAGATTAGCAGCTGGACGTCAGATGCCTAAAACAGAGGTGGGCTCTGCGGCGCCCGATGCGCTTAAAACAGAAATAACTGTCAAAGGCGAAAATAAAGAATTAGGCGATAATGTGGTAAGTAATGAGGCGGCTGTAGCAAAAGGCACAGCGCCTGCCGGCGGCACAGTTACAGCACCAAAAGGACAGGCAGCTCCGCCTGCTGTAAAGCAAGATGCAGAAGCATCTGTGGAAAGTCCGGTCGCCGCAGGTGGCATAAGCAGCAAGCTGGATACCATAGCAAAGAATCCGACGATCCCGCAAGCTGCCAGAAAAGCAGCGGAAACTGCAAAAGAGATTGTAAATGAATATTCAGGGAAGAGCCCGGAAGCTACATATAAATATGATGAGCAAAAAGGCGCGCTGACTGTTATTACGGATGTAGGCAAACTCGCAGGCGCAGGAGCTGGTTCAGGCAAGGTAACAATGGAATTTGCCCTTGCCGGCGCTCAGAAACAATTGGCATCAATGACCATAGAGGGGCAGGATATAAACGCAAAGGCTCTTTCCGGTATAGCTAATCAGCTAAAGAGCCTCAACATCGAAAACAACCAGCTATTATCAAAAGAGTTTAATGTATTAAACGCAAGCATTGAAAGCAATCTGAAACGATTAGGCATCAACAGGGAAGATGTTAAAATCGAGTATAAAAACAGAATAGAATATTCAAACGAAAAAGGAAAGGCCCTTGATGAATATACTGTAAGACGCAAAGACGACAACACCGCTAACGGCATTATAGGCAAAGTAGTATTTGAGCAGCAGGGGAATAATTTTAGGGTAAATGAAAACTGGAACACTGACGCTCAGACACAACAGGAAGCATCTGAAAGAGTAGCGCCCAAGGAATTATCAGAACAGGCAAGACAGCAATTGATGGGCGAGCCGGACAGAATAGAGATGCAGCCCGCGCCGGCAATTGGAACTGTCGCCAGCAGAGAAATACCTGCTGAAAGAATAGCCAGGGCAATGGCAAGCGCAGACAGAGGCCTGCCGGACAGCAGCGCATCTACAGCAACGCCTTCGCCGCAATTTGAACCGGATGCGGCATTGCAAGAAGCAGCAGCTCAGGCGGCAGGGGCTGAAGCAGGCCCCGGCCGTAAAGGTGTAGCAACTTCTGATGTTATAGGAGCAAAGCCCGGCGAAACAGGCGCAGGCATAGATGTAGCAGGAGAGCTTGACCAGGCAGCAGCACCGATAAGCCTGCCGTCAAGAGAGCCTACGAAAATGGACGCAGAAAAATTAGCACAGCGCGCGTCTGAGGCAGCAGACAGAGGATTCGGCACGCCTTCAGGCGAAGGATTATTAAAGCCCGGCGAAGCTATTGAGCCGCCGGCGAGAATACCTGAAATAGAAAAAGTAGCAGAACGCCCGCAGGAGGAAAAAGCAGAAGAGCCTCCTACAGCAAGGCCTAAAAAAGAAGAAACACCGTTTGGATTACCAAAAGCATCTGCACCGGAAAAACTGGCGCCGCAGGTAGAGAGAATATTGCAGGGACAGCTGCCCGCGCCCGAAGGTTCTGTCGTTCAGTCTAAGCAGGCAGGTGAGTTTGATTCTAATAACCCAAGAAGCGCATCGCTCTTAAAGCAGCTGGAAAACTTTGCAAGCATAGCCGGCTCACCGTTAATTTCTATCAGCGAAAACGAGGCATATCAAATTTTGAGCGATGTCACGAGAAATGAGAATCCGAGCAATGCGTTATTAGAAGCAAATAAAGAACGTTTTATGCCGCAGGGCATTTATGTTGTAGCTAATTTTAAAGATAATAATATATCAGAGTTATATGTATATACAGTAGAGCAAATGCATAAAGCCAGGGTAAGCGGCGCGGAAGTGCCTGCATATGTAATAAAACAGGCAAATGTCGGCAGGTCGATTATTATAGATGCCGATGGCTACTACATTAAAGGCCTCGGGGCATTTATACACCAGGAAAACATTGCATATTACGCCGGATTAATAAAGGAAGGCAAATTCGGCGCCTTACTGAACACCATATATGATGACAAACGGCAGGTATCTCAGGCCGCTGTAAATACACTGCAGGAATCTTTTAAGGGAATGTCGGATGCAGATGTCGAACAATTCCTTACGCAGAGAATAATAAACCACGAAATGATGCACGCATATTATGCTGAAAAACAAGGTGCGACTTTAGCAGGCGATCAGGCAGAGCTGGTAGTCTCTATGGGCCAGGTTTGCATGTCAGATAATCCAAAGGCAGAATTTGCGATACAATCTCCTCTGTTTGAAGGCGTGTTATCAGAACAGCAATTGTCAACATTACTTGCAAAAACAGGGGCTGACTTAAAGAAAGATTTTATGGAGCCTCTATATAAAGGTATAGGCGGAGATATTTCTGCATTTGGCAATATTGCAGGAAAACAAATTGAATCAGTTACAAAAGGTAAAGCGCCTGAGTCAGCCCCAAGCAAGATAACAGATGCTAAGCAGCACCTTATCGACGCAGTGAAGGGCCTGTTTGGAGAGCCGGCAAAAACAGGCGCAGGCAAAGCTTATAACCGCAAAGAAGTGGATAAGGTTATAGATAAGATGCTGAAAAGCCCGAACGCAGACGTAAAATTCCTTGAGGACGTAAGGACTTTGGCCCCGTATATAATAGGCGTAGAAAGTGACGGCGTTGTCAACGCGGTAAGCTCTAAAGGAGCCATAGGCCTTATGCAGATAATGCCGGAAACCCTGAATGATTACAATGATGCTACCGGCAAAGGGCTGAAGCTGGCAGACCTGAAAGATCCTGCAACTAACATAACAGTTGGCATATGGCACCTTGGCCAGTTAAAGCGTGGCCTGGCCGAAAACTTCACATGGGAAAACCTCCTGGCATCTTATAACTGGGGCCCGAATGCGCTGAAGAACGCAAAATATAATCTGGATAAAGCTCCGGATGAAACCAAGAATTTTATTAAGAAATTAATGCCCGCAGTACCACGGCAGCAGTTTGCAAGTGTTCCGGACTTTAAATTTGAATATATACCAGAAGAGACTTTTGTTGACGCATCGGTGCTCACACCTCCGGCAGCAGAAGCGCCCGCGCAACCGGAAGCTGCAGCAGAGATACCTGCCGGCACGCAGATAGGCATAGTGGATTCGCATATGGTGGCAGTGACAGAAGATGGCAGAGAACTTGAAGTTAAGCTGAGAGTTACAGTTGATGAAAAGGCCAGGCAGATTACAGGCATAGCAGAAGTTATCATAGGAGGCAAGCCTGCCTCTGAGTTCAAAGGCGAGGTTGAGTTATTTGCAAAGACAGAAAAAGGCAAGGCAAAGTCCTTGGGCATATTTAAGTTTGAAGAAATAGGGGGAGTTATACAGCCTGTGCAGGAAATAACCGCAAGCAGCAAATGGATAAAGCATTTTGAAAAGGCGACGGGCGTAAAACTGACAAGCGCCGAGGTGAAACTCGTAAAAGGCCTTAGTGTTGATGCAGCGGGTAATGTTTCAACCAGAATAATGAGCTTTACCGTCGGCCAGCAGCTTGAGGCAACGATAGGGACAGGCGAAAACGCAAAACAGGCAACATTAGAAGTAAGAAAAGACGGCATGGCATATATTAAAGGAGAAGCTGTGCCGGTGGCGAACGTCCAGGTTGCAACCAACAACTATCAGGTTGCAGGCGAAAAAATAGCGGCAACTGCGCTTGTGAAAGGTTTTACCGCAACCGGCGAATTATTCGGAGAACTGCAAGGCAAGAAAGATAACGCATTCTTTAGAGTGCTTGGCGCAGGCGGCGCAGGCGCTTTACCCGAAGACATAACAAGCAGCGGCATACTGCTTGAGAATATCGACAGAGACGGCGACGGCACAGCAGACATACAGAAGATAACTCTATTGACAGACGACGCGCGCCTGGCATTTATGGGCAGCCTGACAGGCGGTCCGGTCAATTATATGCCGCTTACTGAGGGCGCTACGCATATAACAATAAAGAGCCAGTTCGGAATAGTTGTTCCTGGAAGAGACGGAGAGGTTGTAGATGCAATAATAGATAAAGTTACCTCTAGAAAAGTGAAAACAGCCGACGGCAGGGAGGTAAAAGTCCTGGAGACCAAGTTTGCTGGCAGGGCTGTTGTTAAATTCGGTGACGCAACATCGGTTGTTGAAGAAAAAATTGTAGATGGGCAACCGACTGAGACATGGGAATTCACTGGTATGACAACAGACAGAGAATACCACAGAACAATTAACGGGCAAGATATTACATTTACTTGGCAAAATAGTTTCCTTGTATCAAATGAACAGATAACAGTAGCTACTTTGACTGACGCACAAGGCAACAAGCACGAAAACGTTACTGTCACCGTATCGCAGATGTTTGCAGACGGCAGCTTAATGTGTGAAACTCCTCTTGCGGGCAACCAGCAGTATGCCCAGGAAAAATCCAATAAACAGGGCGCAAGTTCGCCTGATGTTGCAACAGCAAAAACAATAGCGCATATTACCGAGCAGGGAAATTATGTTATTTACTCAGCTATAGCAGGCAGGACTGATTCGCAAATAGCATTTATATCGGATGTAAACTTCACATCCATGAATATAGTCAACAACACCAACGGCAGCTATCTTGAAATTAATAACGCCAATATAGGTGACAGATTTGTAAACAGCGGCAGCGTAAGCTTTAAGAAAGACGACAGCGGCAAAATACAGGCTGAATTCAGCGCAGATACTAAATTTGCGGGGATGATTAACGTTGATATAGCTGCAGATTTAATGCAGAAACTGGTAGATGGTGCCACTGATGAACCTAACAAATGGGTTAAAAATGCAGTAGGAGAACGACAAAATGGCGTTTCATTCGATCAGAAATTTGGCATGCCAGGATTAGACGCTATATTGGATTCTCAAGCAGTAAGAGAAAATCCTACATGGGAAAATTTTGGAAATGCTGCTAAAGTAGCAATAAATTCTAACGCAATAAGCAAAAAAACAGTTGAGACGTTCCTGATTACACTTTTTGTATGGGGCACCAAGACAGATAAGGGAATAATGTCACAAAGGGGATACAATTGCGTAACAGGTGGTTTAGCTATATCGGAATTAGCAGCGAAATGCGGTATTGCATGGAAGATGGTTGAAGTAAGCGGCTTGGTAGAAGCGCACGTTGCTTTAATAAATGAAGAAGGCACACTTATTGATCCTATGATCAGAGGTGAGTTAGACCATGAAAGAGGCACATTAAAGGATTTGGCCACAAGATGGCAGAATAGCGCTAAACCCGGTGCAGATATAAAAGTGACATTAATTGTTGACGGAAAGCGGCAAGAATTAAGCTTTAAAGATTATTGGAATGCAGACGGCACGCTTAAGAAATCACCGGGCAGCGAAATAAGAGGATTTTCTCCTCAATATGAATTTAGCATCAATATGGCAACTTACATCCTTCAGAATAAGGGTGACTTAAATACAGCTTTGACATTTGCTGATGCCGCATACGACATTGCCGAAGATACAGGAGATTTAAACAATGTAAGCGGCTTGCAGGAAGCATACCATAATATTAGCTTAGGCCTGCTTGCTAAAGGCGATAGGAGCGATGTTGTATTGAATTGTATGAACACAGCTATGCGTTTGAGTGTATCTGATAATAAACTATTTGCGGACATGGCAGAACGCATTAAGAATAATCGGGGAGATACATTTAAAGTAACAGATAATGGAAATGGCACCTACTCAATCTCGATTGAAGGTCGCACTCAAACGGCAAATCAACTTGCAAATAATACTTTAATTGAAATAGAAACAGGCATAGATTTAGAGGCAGCCCAGGAATTAGTCGGTAAAAAATACATAATGAATAACCAGGAAGTAACAGTAACGGCGGTATCTGCTCCATATACAGATGCAAAAGGCCGCCTTGCGGTAACCCTTACTCTCGATAAAACCATAACTGTAAAGGCCTTTGAAACCGAAAACGGCGAAAAAGTAACCGATCTTGCTGTAAACACATTAGTACTTACCCAGAGCGGTAACTTATACGGCATAGGTAAAACGCATGTAGTCGGCGTAACTTTTAAAGGCAGCGATAAAGACAGCGGCGAATTTGACCTTAACAAAATACCTGGCTTTGCGTCAACTGGCCTGACAATAAATGCCAACGGTGTCGCGGAAGCTGACATTGCAGTGGCAGTGCCTGTTGGATTTGTCGACCAAAACGATCCATCAAAAGGCCTTAACTTTGTAACTGCTAAAGCAGTTATGCTGCCATTTAATGAAGGCCATAACATAGCAGTAACCATGGCCCCAGGCGCCTCCGTAGAAGGCCTTGCCGGCTATGAGAAACTCACTAATGCTACAGCTGCTGAAGTCCAGTTTGATCTTGTAAATGGAGTATTGGGAAATGTGCCGGCGGGCCTTAAAGCTGTAGATGCGCTTGGATTTACTTATATTTCTACCAAGCCCACATTAGGCCGCAAAGGTCCTGTAGCTAGTATTCCCGTTTTTGTCCCTGAAGGTTCTTATGTTGGTAAACAGGTATCAATAGAGCTGTATGGCAGGCCAACACTATGCAAAGTAGAGAGCTATGAAAACGGCGCATTTATAGCTACAGTTGACAGCAGATTATCGACATTTAATGATGTAGACGTTGTGTTTTCAGATAAACAGAAGCCGGTTAAGGTTGGCAAGCTGGAAGTAAGGAAAGTCTCTCTGCAACAGGGGAGAACTCAGCTATACGAAGCATTAGCTGTTATTGGAAACGATACCCAGGAAATTACATTGCGCAAAATTGATTCCGCCGTCGTTGAAGAATCTACCGGCCCAAGAGTCGAAACCGACCTTTTGACAATTCGAGACGGCGATGAAGGTTATTATATTGTCACAGCAAAACAAATCCATATGATGGGAGGACAGTGGCGGCCGAAAACAACAGGAGACTTTGTAGGTATTATAGCAGGTACCAGATTGGACGGCAAATCCGTAGACAGTTATATCGCAGCGGGTAAGACCTGCGCCCAGATAATGTCCGACGGCACATATACATATTATGAACCTGCGCCTACAGGCAATTTTGCAAGCCTAAATTATGAACTGGGGTATACTTTTAGATTTGCGGTTCAAGGTGGCGAAGTCAGAATTGGTAAATTAGATGATTGGGCTGCAGGAGGCAGTGACGGTGTATTAAGGGCAGACGGTGAATATATAAATTATAGGTATGGTAGGCCCTGGATAAAGGTTCATCCTGATAAATCATTTGAAATATGGCCTATAGATCAATATATGACAAAGTTGGCGGACCAGGGAGATCTTAAAGATGCAAGCGGTAGGGTTATTGCCAGGCAGGGAGAAGAGGTAAGATATCATGTAATATCATGGATGGGCACAGATAAGAACAAGAACCCTCACAATGCAATTGTAATAGCTTACCAACGAGCGGATTCTGTAGATAATCTCTTAATGCCGGGCAGTTCTTCTGTAACGCCAGCCGAGTTTAAAGACATCCTGTATGGTAAGGATGCACGGGGCAGAGTTGTGCAGCAGGTTACGCTTGAAGGCAATGTAAATGAACTTGTGCAGACGTTGCAAGTGTATGACGAAACTGGCAGGATGCTGCGCTCATATAAAGGGTATGAAGAAGCCCCTGTTAAGAAAATAGGTGAAAACGGAGAAGAGGTTCCGTTTAATGTAAGAAAATTGGAAACCGTATGGGACGCAGAAACAGGCCAGATAAGAAAAGCGTCTTATCTTGAAAGAGAAGGGTCTTTAGACGTATGGGCTAATACAAAAGAATTATTTTTCCAGGCGAAAGATGTAGGCACTTCTCTCGGATTTAGGATTGAGCAGTTTGGAGAAACAGTCAAGGGATTTGGCGCATATTTAGTAGGTTCAGAAAGTTATGCAAGTTACTATAAATTTTCTACTGCTATATATGCAGAAAGCGCAGCAGCAGATGCAGCTAGTGCTGCTGCAAGGAGTGAAGAAGTATATGGGCATTATGAAAAAGCTGTTGCGGCATGGTTTGAAGAAGATAATGCGTTTTTAGGAGGATTGCAAACTGGTAACACAGGAGCAATGAAAAAAACAGCAATAGCGGCAAGTTTAACCGTAAATGCAACGGCTGAAAGTTTAATAAAGATTGTTCTCGGTACTGGAAAATTCGTATCAAGCGCCGGAACGGCAGACATGGGATTTAAGCCAGAAGTAATGTATGACATCTTAAATGAAAGAGTCCAACATCATACAACGGAGCAAAACTTTAATCGCGCTGCTGCTTATTCCGGATTAAGAGATGTATTATATCCTGTATTTGTTGAAAGTTGGGTAGCAGGTGTAGAAACAATGCAGGGCTATATAAGCGGTGATGAAGAATTGCTCCAAAGAGGCCAGATGCGCGCCATGGGTATAAATAATAGAGTAATCAAATCAGTCGGAGAGGCGAATTACTGGGATGCATATACCCGTGATGGCGGGTCGAAAATTATCGGATGGCTTGGTAAGCAAGAGCGGTTGCAACAATTTAGTGTTTCTGGCTCGCAATTCTATCAGATATTACCAAGTTTCTTCGCAGGATTGGCATTTGATACAAGAACTCAGGCAATTACATTTAGCCAGCAAATAATCGACACTAAAAATGCATGGATAGCGACAGGTAAATCTGCATTTGGCGTACCGCTTAGAGAGGGAGAAAAAACAATTACAGGCGATCAGATATTCTTTACTATTATTGCAATAGATATGGGCTGGAATATTTTAGCGAAAGGCGTAAACATAGCAAGCAAAGGCAAGATTGATATATCATTTAAGACGCAGGTATCTGACCGGGCAACAGGTGCAGTAAGAACATATATAAAAGAACCTGTGAGAAATATGCTTGGGCTTAAACCTTCAGAGGCAGTTGACCCAATTATACCGGTAGTCCGAAGGGCCGGCAGCGCAGAACAGGCAGACATGCTTGTAAGAGACCCTGCATATAGAGCCCAAGCCCGCCAGGCAAGAATAGACCAGGCATGGACAAGCTACGGGAAGAAAAAAGCAGCTGGGCAATTTGACGCAGATGTAAAAACGCTTATGGATTATGCTAGAAAAGGCGGCCAGGTTGTTGATGGCCCTATAGTTGCAGAAGGCGTCGCAGATGCACAGCCAAATTCTTATACAGAACTGGTACAAAGATTTAAAGAGGCCTTATTTAAGCAAAAAAGAGGCTATGTTGACAGTTATAGACTTACACCAACGCAACAGAGAATAGCAGGCAAAATCAAGCTTACGCCTGATGAAAGTACGAATTTAGCAGAAGCAGCGAAGGTTTGGAGAGCAAGGGAACCTGTAAAACCAGGCGCGGTTATGACGAATGAAGGCATAGGTCTCGTTCCAAAAGATGGCAGTAGTTTTAAATTCCCACAACCTAAAGAATTAATGCCAAGGGCAATACAGGAAGCTCCTGCATTTCCGCAGCAACATGAGCAAATCAGCCAGCAAAAACTTGAAAAACAAACCAAGACTGCTGTTGAAAGGCTGACAAGACATGTGCGCGCAGAAGAAGTTTTATCAGAAGCAAATAGAATATTACAAGATCCTGCCTATCGCGATATGCTCAGAGAGCAGAAGATGTCCTTTGGAAAAAGTCCAAGAGCCAGAGAGAAAATCGGAAGGCAATTTGACGCAGATGTAAATGCTTGCATGCGCTGGGCAAGAGAAACAAAGCAAATAGCTGATGGCCCGATCTTCTTTGAAGGTAAAGATGCTCCTGAATTGCAAGCTGTTTCATCTATTGAACTTGTGCAGGGGTTTAAAGAGCGCATATTCAAGCAAAAAAGAGGTTACCCCGAAAGCTATGAACTTACGCCGACACAGCAAAGAATAGCAGGCAAAATCAGGCTTACTCCTGAACAAAATGCCAGCCTGGCTAATATCATGGATGTTTGGAAAAACAGGCAGGTTGCTAAGCCGAGCGCTGTTGTATCAGGCCAAAATAGAATATCGCTTAGCCCGAAATATGAAGCATTTAAATTCCCAGAAACTAAAGCAGAAGCTAAAGCACGCATTGCGGAAGCAAAGATGAGCGCAGTTAACAATGCTTCAGAAGTAGCAAAAAGAAGAAATATCCTAATACAAGAAGGCCTGGATGGAAAAGGCGGCGTTAAGGGGAGGGCTGCAGAAAGAAAAGCCCTTGTTGAACAAACTATGGTAAATGCAGCAGTCCGCAGGCTAGGTCCTGATGTGCAGCGAATTATTATGGATAATAATTATTGCGAAGAAGTAATGCCGATAAAAACTACCAAAACTTGGTCTTTTGACAAATCAGTAGCTCAGTATTATGCGGATGTAAATATGTTACGCAGCTATGTTGCAAGGCGCGCAGGTTTAAATGTGTCTGATCTTAGTCTTGTGGATAGCGTACGTGGTGGGCATCAGCTCTTGATTCTTCCAAAAGATACGGTAGCCAGCTTGCCTACAGGAGTCAGCTTATCAGATTGGGCTAATTTAATTAAAAGGCAGGCAGTAGATTCATTAAGAAGCAGAGTGGATGTGGTTGATTATTATATGTCCAGAAATTCAGTTGAAAATCTTATTATGCGCGAAGCAAGGAAATTTTATGAAGTAAGCGGACGCAGGCTTTACCCGGAACAGATGCAAGCGCTGGATATATTATTTAATCAGCACAAAAACCTTAATCTTGAAGCAGGCGCAGGTAAATCTATAGTTGAAGTTATGCACGATACTTTTTATTGTGTAAGAAGACCAAAAGATGGAGCAAAGATGATATTTGCAGAGAACCGCTCTGCAGTACAGCAGCTTGTCGAAAATACGCCAATGCACGGTGAGTTAGTAAGGGCTGTTACAAGGGGGAAATCAAAATTAGTAAACGGTATGAAGCTCATAGATAAGGCCTTACTAGAAAATAAACCACAGCCGCTTGTAGATGCTTTAAAATCCAATGACATATTGGTATTCGATTTCAATGAGTTAGGGCATGTATTCAATAGATTTCCCGAAGTTAAGATTCAATATAGCAAATGCGCCATAAGATATTTTGATGAACTGCACAGGATAGCAAGCGATCCGTTATTATTTGTTGTTGGGGCCGGTGAAAAATCGGCAGGTTCGCTGCCATACTTTTCCGAACTGGTAAAGGCCAGCGGAAAGCTTAGCCGCGAGTTAAATTCACAGGCCAATGTTAGAGTCGTACATTCGCTGTCAGATTTTAAGGCGATAGGCGAATCAAAACCGGCGATTTATGTTGATTCTAATTTTGAATGTATATTTAATGAAGGCGCAGTGAAGTTCCTGAGAGAAGGGCTGGATGTGACAGCCTCTGAACTAAAAGGTATTGCGGAAAGCCAGGTTTTACCGAAAGATGCTATTAACAGGCAGTTTGAATTAGTCGATGGACAGCAATACAGGCCGGTGCAGAGAGGATTAGGCATTCAAAAGGACCAGGTTCCAAGTGATGTTGCCCGCTTAATTAGTTTGAATATGCGCCGCAATGCATTAGGATTAGAAAATATAAAACCAGAAACTATACAAATACTTGATACCACAAGAGGAGTATCAAGGTATTCATTCTTTGATGTTCATCCTTCAGTTAAGGACCCGGTTATAACAGGCGGAACCGCTACATCAGCTGGTCTGGAAAACTTCATAAAGGTTGCAACAGGCAGGGAAATGGGTTATATAAAAGAAACAAAAATCAGCTCCTTGTTTGAAGGGAATTCCCCGATGCAAGTAATGCGGTTTAAAGATTTAACAAAATCTGCCCGCACAGAAGTTGCAGATCATATAATGAATCTTGTAAAAGGTAAGCAGGGAGTCGGCGGTTCTGATAGAGCGGCAACTCTTGTCAGCACGGAAAACACGGTGTTAAGGGAAGAATTGGTAAGTGAGCTTATTAGAAGAGGTATCCCCAAAGACAGAATCGGTGTTATAGAGCGCCATATGGCGCAAAATCCAGAAGCTGTTATGGAGATAGTGAAAGGTTTTGGTAAAAAATATGATGTAATATTCTCCGAACAGATTGGTATGACAGGCAAAGACTACCAGGCAAAAGCAAATGTCCTCTTACTGGACGATCATGTTACTGCAGCAGAGGCAGTTCAAAATGCATATAGAGTCGGCAGAGTTATAGAAGGTTCAGGAAGTGGAGAGCGCTATCCGTATTCACGTCATGCAATACTGAATGAAAGATATTTAGGAAATCAGCTTGGCGATGTTTATGCAAACATATCCGAAGTAAGAGACTTCTTTGTGGCAAAAGAAAAGGCTACGGCAAATGGCTCGGAGGTTGTAACCATATTAAATAAATTGGAAAAAGTTGGAGTAGATCGTGCTCTTAGCGGCGAATTAACGAATCAGGAATTATTTATACTCAGTGCCGAACTTAATCAAGGCCTGCGAAACACATCAATTGCCAAAGCATCTGCATGGGATATATTCTTTAACCGAGACATAATTAACTTTATAAGAGAAGCAGAGCAGGTAGGTACGCCAAAAGATATAGCATTGTTGGAAAAGTTAGAAATGCAATTAAGAAGGCAGACGCGAGGCGGAGCTGATGATGTATATCTCGGCGACTCAATCCGTGTGGCAGAAGACATACTGCAGCGCTCTTCAGCTGAAAGCTTAAGAGCAGCAGAAGAGACGTTTACTAAGATTGGCGAAGCAAAATATTTCACAGAACCTGTAAGAAGAATATTCACAGATGCCCTGGAACAGGTCAAAAAGGCGAAAGAAGCTGATTTTTCATCACTGGAAGCTAGAGAAGGCTTATTTATAGGCAATGCAAGAGACCTGATAGAAGTAAGAGCAGTTGCAAGGCAGCTGCTCGAAGACATTCTGCCTTCAAGAAAGTCAAGCGAGGCGCCCAGCGTAACCCGTGTAATTTCAAAAACTCCGCAGGCAATACAGAAAAAGATAGAAGGCATAACAGGTAAAATTCCTGAATATTCAAAGAATAGCTATAATGACATAAAACTCGATATGACCAGCAGCAATCCTAAACAGTGGCAGATAAAGCTTGGAGCTTCTCCGGCTAAAGCAGAGAGAGAGCTGGCAACTGCATTGACTCAGGCGTTAGCTATGGTATCACAGCAGACCGAAGGCGATACGGCACGCTCAAGAATGCTGAGGGAATCTTCAGGCAGGGCTTATAAGATCGAAGTTTCGGAAGATGTTGCAACTAGCGCCACAAAAGAACCTGCAACCGGCGCCATAAAACTACAAAAAAGTTTTGTAACTGCCCTTTTGACAGTTGGCAGCTTAAACGACACAAACAAAAGAGCCGCAAACTTCGTATTGTTTGAAAGATTGGTCCACGAAATGTCTCACAACGATGCAATGCAGAGAAAGACCGTTAATGTCGATGGTAAGCCTGTGGAAGTTATAGATTATATAGCAGAGGCCTACGAGGAACTTGATATTATGTATGAAGATTATCTGCAGACCAGAGATCTTATACAGGGTAACCTTAAGAGTGTTTTAAATATCAGCAAAGAAGATGTAGATGCATTCTTTGGCGATTTAAGAGCACTTGAACAGAGTCTTGGGACGAAATTATTTAGATCAGCGGGAGTATATCATCATCTTTATGGAAACCTTGCAAGAAGCGGACTATCTGAGAAAGAAACAAAGCGCAGACTGGTAAAATTAGCCTATGATTCACGCCTTAAGCATGCAGAAGCTGCATTACAGAAAACTCAAGATAAAACAAAAAGCAAAGCGATTTCCATTGTAATAAAAGAAATCAAAAGCGCAATCGCCAATATTTCGCGTACTGACTTTACAAAGATACAGTCACCGGCAAGACCGGCAAAACAGCAGGCAGTAACGCAGACTCAAACCAGCGCTGATCAACCGCAGGCTGTTTCAGCGGAAACCGAAACATCGGCTGCCGAGGCCTCTGTATCCGGCGACAGCTTTACATATGTAAGTTTGGCCCTTAATGTAAACAGTGAGCAGCAGAACAAACTAAATACCATTGCACAAAACAACCCCGAAGCCGCCCGTATTATGGGCAATATTATTGCTAAAAATCCAGCCGCAGGCGCTGCATTAAAGAATTTATTATTTGACGAAATAACCCTTGGAGCAACTATTGAAACAGTGGCAGATGCACTGGCAGCTGTAGACGGAAAGAGCGATGCGCTGGAAGGAATGGGAATCTTGCAGGGCTTGAGAGCGGAATCATTGCATGAAAATTTAGCGTCAGCAAATAAACAATTATTAAATGTAAAAAGCCAGATAACTATCGATAAACAGCAGCTTGCTTCATTGCAGAAACAACTGGCCGAAATCGATAATAAAAAGCTGCCCTTAGCAAAAAAATTACTGCAAAGCAGGAAGAACTCAGAGCAGGTTGAAACTCAAAAAGCTCAGCTTAGAGTCGATATAAGAAGATTAGAAGACCAACTCAATGAAACTCCTGGCAATGAAGGTGAATTGATCAGGCGCAGAAATGAATTAGAGCAGAAAATCGCAACTGCAGATAGCGAAAAAGACAGATTAGAGCAGTTTATGCCGCAGGGCTGGAGCTATATGGGAGCCGGAGAACTCGACGGCGAAATATATTATAACATCGTAATCGATGAAAACGGCAGGCGCGCTGTTCCTGTATCATGCGTCCAGGATGGTTTTACTCAGGGCCCGATAGAAAATCTAGTCGCTCAGGGTATAGCAACTATTCCGGCTACATACACATATACAGGAAGCGACACAAACATAGACACGCTGTTTACCTTAAGCGACGGTTCTTATATAGCGATTGACACAGATGCTATCCAATACAGAATAGTAACCCCAGTATTTATAAAGACAGCCTTAAAGATAAGTTCAGCCGCGCAAGAATCTGTTCCCGGGGAACCAAAAGTGCCTGCGCGGGAAGCAGTAGAAGGTCCAGAACAGCAAATAGAGCCTGAAGCGCCGGCTGAGGAAATACCGGCCGTTGAAACAGAAGCACCTGCGCAAGAAGAAGCAGTGCAGCAGCCGGTACTTGAAGCAGCGGAACCTGAAGCTGAATCAGCGGCGGAAGAGTCTGTGCCTATTGAAGAACCGGTACCTTCTGCAGAAGAACCTGCCGCAGAAATGTTGGCTCCTGAGGTACCAGCTCCGGAAACACCGGCACCAGAAACACCAGCTCCGCAAACGAAGCCTGAAGCTAAGCCTCCTGTTACACCGGCAGACTTACTGGGTGATAGAAAACTAAAGGATGCCACATTTAATCTTGATATAGTTTCGCTGGATGAAGCTTCTGGTCTGGCCCACAATATATTAAGATCCATAGAGCCAGGCGTAGATGTCCTAGGTTCTTCAGGCGAAGATTTAGATAAGGCAAAAACACTAGCTGAAGAGATAATAATGGCAGGGAGCGCAGCTAGAAGTAAAGCAGAAAGTGTTAAGGCAGGATTAAGTGGAGGCCCGACATACCATAAAGCCAGTGATGTAATAAGGATATGCAGACAGGTAGAAGCAAAAGCTACAGAAATTCTTGAGCAGATAAACTTTGGTATTCTTATGAACGTTGACGGAACAAAGACATTCCCGCTGGAAATAGGCGGCATTACCCCTGGCATCATGTATGCCCCGTCTATGCCGGCGATAGCCGCAACGTCGTTATTCGAAGAATACGCAGGGTTTAATCCTGAAATGCTGACGTTGAGCGATATAATCGCAAATGCAGCATCTGAAATAAAGGTAGCGCCTGATAATCCCGTAGAAACACTCAAGGCAATACATTCATATATTTATACAGCTTTAAAGGCAGAGCATCCCGATGTATTGGAAAATAAGAATTTAAAATGCGAGAGATTAAGCGTATTGTTCTATGAGATAGGCCGCCAGCTTGGGCTCCCGATAGAATTAAGGAAGGTTGTTGCCAAGCTGCAGAGCCATATACTCGTTGCATATAACGTAGAAGGCGCAAAAGATATACTTTGGGAAACAACCACGGAAAATCCGGAACACGCAAAGTATGCAGATGAAAGAGCGGTTATCATAGCAGTGGAAAGCCAGCAGAACACAGTTGCAGTAAGAAAACAGAACACAGTTGTAGTAAAAAAACTGCAAAAGCATTCCAAAGACAACCTTATGGCAGAAGCGATATTAAGAGACGCTGTTGTAAACGCAAAACAAGGCAGAATGGATGAGGCCATAAGGCTTACATATCAGGCAATTGAAACCGACCCGACAAGCTACGCAGGTCAGCTGTTAATGCTCGCATTAGGCAATCACGATACAACAGTGGCAAGCCTGCGCAGAATTGTCCCGTCAGCCAATGTTAAAGATATAACCGCAGTTGCATTAAGCTCGTCGGGCATAGCAGACGGCTTACCTGAAGGATTAAAACTTGTAGCGCAAGCACTGCCTGATAACGCCAAATTAGCGGTAGTTATATTCGGCAAAGACGCCAACGCAAAAGCGCAAGCCCTGCAGGGTGTAAGCGACAAGGTCAGCGTAACAGCGATAGAAGGTGCGTCAATAAGCACAAGGCAGCTTATAAGCGCAGCGCAGGTAAAGACAATAATATTCTCTGAAACAGAAAAGGCCGTGCTGGCAGACAGAAAATCTGGCATAGAGTATTTTGAGATACCCGCGCTTGCACCAGGCGAGGCAATACCGTTTACAAGCATACTCGCTGCAATATTCGGCAGCGCAGCCAGGTCATTGTTAAGAAGGCCAGATATAAACGCAATTATGTCTAATCTCAGCATAACATCAGATGAGCTTGAAAAACTTAATAATTTCTACGCAGAAGGCAATAACGGCTTAAGGGTTATAAAGGCAGTGGATGAAGAAAAAATAAAAGAGATCATGAGGCAACTAACGCTTATAGAGCAGAACGCGTAAGATTGGAGGGCATCATGAGCGACTTCCTTGATAAATGCAACCGCCGCAAATATAAAAGATTCAGGATAGACAAGCCCACTAATTATGCTGTTACAAGAGTGACTCCTGAAAAAGAAGGCGAGGGTATTGTCAAAGACATAAGTTCTCATGGCGTTGGCCTTGATATATGCGATGCGTTGAACAGAAAAGCGTATTTATTGGTTGAGATTTCAACAGGTGACCCCAAAACCAGTATAACAGTCGGAGGCAAGATTGTATGGTTTAAAAATTACGGGGATTTTTCAAGCTGCGGCATAAAACTGGAATGGGTATCCAACGATGACGCGTATGTAAATTATATAAAAGCATTAAAATCCGCAGACGATCTTTGCTGATAGTCCCGCAGTAAAAGGAGTGCCAGAGGGAATAGCCCTTTTCATTGCCCTTAAAGCACCTATCTTCACCCTTTTGCTGCGGGATTTCTCTTGCCCGGCCCCGGCATCATTTGTTCAATAGGCGGCGGGTCCTGTCCTGCCAAGCCACCTCGCCGTCCTCATTTCATTGCGGGCGGCAAGGCCTTCGGCTTGGCAGGCCCCCCGCCGTTTTAATTACGGTAAATCCTCGGCCACTTTTTATTTATTGATGTTGAAAATACTAATTATTTGATATAAACTATTTATAAGTGTATAAAAAAAAGGGGGAAACCTATGAAAGTGGATATTAATTCCATAAATGAAAGCGTAAAAAAGGAAAGCGCATTTTTAAAAAAGATAACGGATGAAATGGAAAAAGTCATAGTAGGCCAGAAATATCTCATTGAAAGGCTGATGGTCGGTATCCTCGCAAACGGCCACGTATTAATAGAATCAGTGCCCGGCCTTGCCAAGACCTTATCGGTCAACACGTTGTCACGCCTTATAAACGCCAAGTTCCACAGGCTGCAGTTTACTCCGGATTTATTACCCGCGGATTTATTAGGCACACTGATATACAACCCAAAGACCGGCGATTTCACTATAAAGAAAGGCCCTTTATTTGCAAACATAATACTTGCCGATGAAATAAACAGGGCGCCCTCCAAAGTCCAGAGCGCGCTTTTAGAGGCTATGCAGGAAAAACAGATAACAATAGGCGATAATACTTTTAAGCTGGAAGAGCCGTTTCTGGTTTTCGCAACACAAAACCCCATAGAGCAGGAAGGTACATATCCTTTGTCAGAAGCGCAGGTGGACAGGTTTATGCTCAAGATAAATATAACATACCCCACTCCGGCAGAAGAGCTGGGCATACTTGAGAGAATGGCGTTTACAGACAAAAAAATCGAAGTAAATGCCGTAATAAACCCTCAGGATATCGTAAGGGTGCGCTCCGTCGTAGACTCCGTATATATAGACGATAAAATAAAAAAATATGTGGTTGATATAGTAACCGAGACACGAAAGCCAAACCCCTTAATCCGCTACGGCGCATCGCCCAGGGCAACGATAAATTTGACCCTAGCGGCAAAGGCATATGCGTTTATCCAGGGCAGAGGTTATGTGCTGCCGCAGGACATAAAAGATATAGGCATGGATGTGCTTCGCCACCGTATACTGGTGAGCTATGAAGCCAGGGCGCAGGAGAAGACTTCGGAAGATATTGTAAAAAAGATATTTGAGGAAGTAAAGGTACCATAAAGCGGTCGATGGTCTATAGCCGATAGCCTGTGTATAAAAATGTTATCCAAAGAAATATTAAAAAAGATAAAAGATATTGAGATAAAAACCTCGCAGAAGGTTGCCGAAGTATTTGCCGGCCGCTACGAAAGCGTTTTTAAAGGCAGAGGCATGGAATTTGAAGAGGTGCGCGAATACCTGCCCGGCGACGAAATACGCTCAATAGACTGGAACGTCACGGCAAGGATGGGCCGCCCTTTTGTTAAAAGATTCAGGGAAGAAAGAGAGCTTGTGGTCATTTTAATGCTGGATGCTTCTTTGTCCTGTAAATTCGGCACCAGGGGCCGCTTGAAAAGTGATTTGGCCAGCGAGGTATGCTCTGTGCTGGCGTTTTCCGCGATTACAAACAGCGACAAGGTGGGGCTTGTAATATTTACGGACAAAATAGAAAAGTATGTGTACCCGCAAAAAGGCACAGAGCATGTTTTGCGGATAATACGCGACACTTTGTGCTTTGAGCCCGAAGGTACCAAAACCGATATAGCGAAGGCCCTGGAATTTTTAGACAAAATAACAAACCGCAGGGCAGTATGTTTTATCATATCGGACTTTTTTTCGCCTGCCTATAAAAAAGCGCTCTCCATAGCAAATAAAAAGCACGATATAATTGCCATAAGGATAACAGACCCGCTCGAGGAAAACCTTGTCTCTAGCGGCATTGTGAGGCTACAGGACGCGGAAACATCACAAGAGTTTATGGTAGATACAAAAGACAAAAGCCTTTTGGAAAAATACAGGAAGGATTCCCTTAAAATCGCCAAAGAGCAACAGCAGATGTTTGTCTCCGCAAATATAGATTCTATAATTTTATATACGGATAAGCCCTATATAGACCCGCTTATAAAATTTTTCAATACAAGGCAGACGCGCCTGGCGAGTCAATAATTTATGCGAAGAAAAATAATTATATCCTTAATTTTATCTGCGCTTTGTTTTTACCTGTCCGGCGGCATTGCCTTGTGCCTGGGTTCACAGGTACAAATAAAGGCTAAGGTAAATAAAAAAATAGTCTTAATAGGTGAAAGGTTTAAATATCAGGTATCGGTCAGTTCTCCCGCCAATATTGAAATTAAAATGCCTGTCGTAACAGATACAATAGGCGATTTTACAATCCAAAAAGCCTCAGTCAGGAAAAATAAGGCAGCCTATGTGCTTAATTCTTTTAATGTCGGGACAACCCAGATTCCGCCAACAGTAATTTCATATAGAAATAAAGGCGCGGAAAAATGGAGCACTGCAAGCAGCAACCCCGTAGCAATTGAGGTTAAAGACATTATCATAGAAAATGCATACGAAATAAAAGGTCTTAAAGGTGCTTTAGGCTTTCTTTATCGGTATAGGCATATTGTAACGATTGCCGTTTCAGCTGTTTTTCTTTTGGTTTTATTTTTTATATTCGTAATCACGCAAAAGCTTATCGGCAAAAAAAAAGAGCCAGTTATTTATCCTGATGAAACAGCTCTGAAGCAATTGAACAGCCTTAAAGGTTTGAATACGGATTTTATCCAGATGACGGATATTTTGCGGTGGTATGTCGAGAAAAGATACAGTATAAACGCAAGCAAAATGACAACACTGCAATTCAACGAAAAGATTATGCAGCTGGGCGAAATTTCCAGCGATAACAAAACCCGGATGCTTGAGCTCTTAAAAAGAAAAGACGATATCCAGTTTGCCCAGGGCGCGATTTCCGAAGCCGAATTAAGCCAAACAGCAGCTTTTATAAAAAAGTTCATAGAAAATACGAAGGAAAACAGGTAATGTTTAAAAACCCGCAAATTTTGCTTTTATTGCCGCTGGCGCTAGGGGTACTTTTACTTTTTAAAAAGAAAACAGCCAGGCCTCCGTCTTTAAGATTTTCGTCTTCAGAACTTATAAAGGGTATTTATCCAACATGGCGTATACGCCTTACAGGCGGGCTTGTTTATTTGAGAATGCTTTCAGTATTTTTTATCATACTGGCGCTGGCAAGGCCGCAGGTGCCGGTGAAAGGCTCTCCTCTTGATGTAAAAGGCATAGATATAGTCCTTGCCATAGATAGTTCCGGCAGTATGCTCGCCGAGGATTTTAATATTAAAAACGAACGCGTAAACAGGCTTCAGGCCACAAAGGCAGTCGTAAAAAATTTTATTAAGGAAAGGCAGGGCGACAGGCTTGCGGTAATATCTTTCGGCGCGCATGCTTATACTGCCTGCCCTCTTACAATAGATTATGACTGGGTCTGGGAAACTATAGAGCGTTTGAGCGTTAATGTATCCGAAGATTCTACCAGCATAGGCTATTCAATAGCTGCTTCTGTGAACAGGCTGCGCGATTCTATTGTAAAAAGTAAAGTGGTGATACTTCTTACCGACGGGCGCAATAACTCAGGAGATATATCCCCGCAGGCAGCGGCTGAGGCTGCGCGCGCTTTAGGAGTAAAGATCTATACGATAGGAATCGGAGGAAAGGGCCTTGCGGCATACCCGTTTACGGATTCCCTGGGAAAGAAATTTTACAAAAATATAAGTATAGACTTAGACGAAGATACCCTAAGGCAGGTAGCGGGCCAGACAAAAGGAAAATATTTCAGGGCCCAGAATACCGAAGCGCTTGAGAATGTTTACGGCGAAATAAACGCGCTTGAAAAGATGCCCATTAAAGGGAAAAAATTCAGCGACTACGAGGATGTATTCGAGAAATTTTTAATCGCAGGGCTTGTGCTTTTACTGCTCGAGATATTGCTTAAAAATAGTGTCTTACAGACGATACCGTAAGGTGTGATATGAGTTTTGCAAACAGCATATTTCTGTTAACAGGGGCTGCCTTTATTCTGCTTCTGGCGGCTTTTTATCTTATTGCCGCCGCGCGCAGAAAAAAGTCTCTGGAAAACTTTGCCGATAAAAAGTTATTACAGGAAATAAGCCTTAGTTTAGACAATAAAAAAAGAAACTTAAAAATCGCGATGATAGTGACAGTCGTCTTTTTATGTTTTGTTTCGCTGGCGCGCCCACAATGGGGCTTTGAGTGGAAGGATATAAAAAACAGGGGCGTAGACATATTGTTTGCGATAGACGCGTCAAAGAGTATGCTGGCAGAGGACATAAAACCCAACCGTTTAAAGCGCGTAAAACTGGAAGTGGAAGACTTTGTTAAAGGCCTCGCCGGAGACAGGGTGGGGATTGTCACTTTTTCAGGAAACGCCTTTCTCCAGTGCCCCCTTACCAGCGATTATGACGGGTTTTTAATTAACCTGCAGAGCGTTGATACAAACACGCTTCCCAAAGAAGGCACCTCCATAAGCGCGGCAATAGACGAATGCATAGATGCCTATAAGCGTAACGGCAGAAGAAATAAAATAGTGATATTGATAACAGACGGAGAAGACCACGAAGGTAAGGTGGTTGAGGCAGCCAAAAACGCGCAGAGAGACGGCATAAAGATATTTTGCATAGGCATAGGCACAAAAGAAGGCTCCACTATACCCGTTACCGACAAAAACAACAAACAGTCATATTTGAGAGATATCTCAGGCGCCGTAGTAAAGACAAAGCTTGATGACGCCCTTCTTAAAAAAATAGCCTTTATCACCGGGGCAAGCTATTCACACGCAGCGGAATATAATTTCGGGCTTGAGCAGCTTTATAAAGACAGGCTGTCAAAAATTCAGAAAGAAGCTGCGGAAGTAAAAATGGAAAAGGTAAAGAAGGACCGCTTCGGGTTGTTTTTATTTATTGCGCTTATTATTTTAGTTTTAGAACCGTTTATAAGCGAAAGAAGAAGCGCAGATGAGCACAGATAAAAAGACGCAGATGAGCACGGATAGCCCCAGATATATTTTAGGAATATTAACCTGTATTTTATTTATAATTTTTTTATCATACAGCTCTAACGGCTGGTGCGCTTCGGACATAGTAGATATTGAAAAGGCAAACACGCTGCTTAAAGAGAAACAATTCAAGCAGGCGCAGCAGGCATATGATGAAATAATTGCCTCGTCAAGGGATGATTATTCTATTGCTATGGCAAGCTTTAATAAGGGTATCCTTTTGTATGTTCAGGCGCAATATAAAGACGCAAAGGATTGTTTTTTTAAAGCAATGGCAACAGATGATATTATATTGGAGCAGAAGGCATACTATAATATAGGTAATTGCAATTATAAATTAAGCTGCGAGCATGAACCATCAGACCTGAAGATGAGCGTAGAATTGTGTAAACAGGCGCTCTCATTTTACGAAAAGGCAATAAACCTAAATTTTAATGATGAAGACGCAAAGTATAATTATGCGGTATGTAAAAACAGACTAAAGGACCTTAAGGATAAAAAAGATAAACCTCCGCCTCCTTCGCCAAACCAGCAGCAATCTCAGCAACAGCAGCAACAACAACAGCAACAACAGCAGCAGCAGCAGCAACAACAGCAACAACAACAACAGCAGCAACAACAGCAGCAACAACAGCAGCAACAACAGCAGCAACAACAACAGCAACAGCAGCAGCAACAACAACAGCAACAGCAGCAGCAACAGCAGCAGCAACAGCAGCAGCAGCAACAGCAGCAGCAGCAACAACAGCAGCAACAGCAGCAGCAA
>Ga0082335_1002353_pt1 | contig 35712 bp, 36 predicted proteins | sample Subgrocontami58m_FD_72375 | JGI IMG/M metagenome (GOLD analysis project Ga0082335, IMG submission 72375) | Subsurface groundwater microbial communities from S. Glens Falls, New York, USA - GMW37 contaminated, 5.8 m (SPADES assembly) (version 2) ... | reverse complement strand
GACTTGCTGTGCGCCGACGCCCACGTGGCCGTGGAGTTGGACGGCGCCCAGCATCTGGCGGATCCGGTCGCGTACCGCCGCGACCGGCGCAAGGATCAGTTGCTGCAGGAGAACGGCTATCTGGTGCTGCGTTTTCTGGCTGAAGACGTGGGCAAGGACCTGGACCGCGTGCTCGATGCCATCTTGAGAGCGCTCAGTCACCGGCGGCCGGCAGCTCCGACGACGGCGCCGCTCACCTTCGCTCGCCCTCCTCGATGAGGGCGCTGATGACGGGGGCGGCCATACCTGCTGGGCGTTCACCGGAAATCTGGCGCGAATTCGATCGGCAGTTCACGCGACGAGCAGCCGGGCGGGGCCGCAAGACCGCGAGCGCTTCTTCACGACGATCTCCACGTCGTGGCCCAGCAACACGACCAACCGGACCAGCCGATCGAGCGAATAGCCGGCCAGCCGACCTCGCCGCAGCGCAGAGATCTTGCGCTGGTCCACGTCCAGGAGTGCGGCCGCCTCCGCTTGGGTCATGCCGCGGCGCTCGATAAAGATGGTGATCTTGTGGGCGAGTTCCGCTTTCGCCAGCGCCTCTTCGGGCCGAGGCACGCTCAAGTCCGCGAAGACGTTGGCGCTTCCCACCACGTAGCCATTGTTCCGGGCCGCCAAGGCTGGGCGCTGTGCCTTCATCCGCTCAATGCTGCATCTGGCATGCGATGGAACAAGGCCACGACCAGATCTTCACGTGTTACCGTAAGTCGTGTATTATCGACCTGACGTGATTCAGACGTTCGCAGACGCCGGCACGGTCGACATCTACAAAGGGCTCGACAGTCGCGCGGCCCGACGCACGCTGCCGAAGGACCTCTGGGCGACGGCGCGGCGCAAACTGCACTGGATCGACTCGGCGAGATCGGTCGATGTGCTGCGCGTGCCGCCCGGCAATCGACTCGAGGCCTTGAAGGGCAGCCGTGCCGGACGCTGGAGCATACGGATCAATGATCAGTACCGGATCACGTTCAGGTTCGAGGAAGGACACGCGTATGAGGTTTGCTGCGAAGACTACCATTAAGGCGCCGTCGCTCGATGAACTGCGAGAGCCGCCGACCCATCCGGGTGAGATGCTGCTCGAGGAATTCCTCAAGCCGAAGGGCGTGACGCAGGTCGAGGCCGCGCGCCACCTCAGCATGTCGACGACGCGTCTCAACGAAATCATCCGCGGCAAGCGCGGGATCTCGGCCGACACCGCGTGGCGGCTGGGCGATTGGCTGGGCACCGGCCCGGAGGTCTGGATGGACCTACAGAGCAAGTGGGACCTCTGGCATGCGCGAAAGGTGCGCAAGTCAGCCTGACTGTTGAAAGAAACCCTCGCGCCCGCATCGACGTCGCCTGAAGCCAGTGCCCTCGGACTCAGTCTGTCTCACGCGAAGTTCGCCCGGGCGCCCCGGGCGTTCGCACAAACTCTGGCGCAATTTCGACGATGTCGGATCGATCGGTTATCGCAGTTCACTCCAAACCCGCCATGAACGAGCGATATTCGGCCAAGATCCGCACATCAGACCACGTTCGGGGTGCCGAGAATATAACCGCCATGTCATAACCGATCGGCGTTTCGGAACGTCGGGAATGTGGCGCGGCGGATGGCATCGTGCGCTCAGCATGAACGAGCTTCGCCAGCTGCGTCGCCACGCGGATCTCTCCCAACGCGACTTTGCCGGGCTGCTCGACGTCCCCTTGAACACGTTTCGGATGTGGGACAGCGGGCTGCGCCCAAGGAACTTCCGCGTCCATATCCGCACATTGCAGGCTGCCGTCCGGACCGGCCGACTCGCGGCGCAGTTCTCCGTGAAGTCCGTGTTTGGCAGGTCTGTCCCGCTCCCCTGCCGACCGTTCCGAACGACTACCCGCAGCAGCTTCGGGCCCTTCGTCGTCGACTCCGACTGACCCAGGCCGGCCTGGCGGCGTTCCGCTACTGTTGACCAGCCCTCCCAAGGCATCCATAATGGAGGAATAACGGAGGAATACGAGTGGCCACCCTGAATATCAAGAATCTGCCCGATCGCCTGTACAAGAAGCTGCAGGCGCGAGCCAAGCAGGAGCGACGCTCGGTGGCCCAAGAGGTCACGCACCTGCTGGACGCGGCGCTGGACGCGCCGAAGCCCCTGTCGATCCTCGGGCTTCGTGGCCTCGGGAAAGAGCATTGGCAGGACATCGACGCGGCGACCCATGTGCAGCGAGAGCGAACGGCATGGGACTGATGGCCGAACTCGGCCTGGGCCCGGTCGCCATCGACACGGCGGTCTTCATCTACTTCATCGAAGAGGACCCCCGCTTCTTGCCGCTGATCGACCCGTTGTTCCGCGAGGCCGATCACGGCACCCGCGAACTCGTGACCTCCGCCCTCACGTTGCTCGAAGTCCTCGTCGTCCCGTACCGCGCCGGCAACCGTCACCTGGCGGACCGGTACGAGGCGCTGTTGACCCGCAGCCGGGGCATTCGGCTCGTGGACCTGACGCGCGACCAGCTGCGCGCCGCCGCCCAACTGCGCGCGACCACCGGCATCAGGACACCGGACGCCCTGCAACTCGTGGCCGCAATCGGCGCCGGATGCCGGACGTTTCTCACGAACGACCGGCGCCTCCCAACGGTGCCGGGTCTGCAGGTCAGGCAACTCAGCGCCTGGGTGACCTGAGGCGAGAGCCGTACTCTTTAACGGCCGTAGTATCGATCGGTTATCGCCTTCTGGTCCGAATCGCTCGTCATTCGCCGCTTTTTCCTGAAGCTGGACCGCGAGGATAAGCCATAATACGTTCGCGCCGGCACCGGCCGTCGGCGCTATAGGAGGGGTTGCTTTGAAGAACATGGCTTTCGCGGTTCTCGCTGCTTGCCTGATTGCTGCCCCGTTGCGGGCGCAGGCTCCGGCTCCGTCGTTCCGGCCCGCGACCGTCGGGAAGCCGATGCCGGACTTCACGCTGCCGTCGTACCAGGGCGGCGAGGTCACGCTCTCGAAGCTGCGCGGCAAGACCGTCGTCCTGGTGTTCCTGCGCGGCCACGTCACGCCGACCGCCTGGTGCCATGTGGACAACTTCCAGCACGGCTCGCTGGTCGACTTCGAGACGAGGACCCAGTTCCAGAAGATGAACAACGCCGCGATCCTGATGCTGTTCCCGTACGACAAGGCCGAGGTCGACACGTGGGTCGCCCGGTACGCGCAGCAGGTCGCCGACATCGAGAAGAACGACAAGAGCCCGTACTCGATGCCGAAGACGTTCAAGCTGACCGACGCCGCGGCGACAACGTTCCCGATCCTATTTGACGCGGACCGCAGCCTGACGAAGGGACTGGGCGTGTTCGCGACCGAATGGAGCGGCGCGAAGGTTGAACAGGACGTCCCCACGATGGTCGTGATCGATCCGGATGGCGTCGTTCAGTTCAAGTACTTCAGCCAGAACACGCTCGACCGGCCCGGCGTCGAGCACATGGCGAAGGTGGTGAACTGGATCAACGAGTCACGCGCCAACCGGTCGATGAAGCCCCCGAGCAAGTAGGAGCGTCGCCCTGGGAGACCGGGCGGCTTTCACTCCGACGTGCAGCCGCCCGAGCAGGTCAGCGAGGCCGTCACGATGGTGCCCACGAACGACCCCACGCAGGATGGCGTGGTGTGCGGCGTGCTCACGCCCCGGTATCTCATCAACGAACCGTTCCGAGCAACGACCGGCTGCCCTTACTTCCAGGCGGGACGAAACGGCTGCCCAACGAGCTTCGCCGGATCGGCGCCCGGCTTCGGCACGAACTTCTGCGGCCGGCCGGAATGCACTTCGGCCGTATACAGGTTGCCGTCCTTGTCCACGCCGAACTGGTGCACGCCCCACATCTCGCCGGGCCTGACTCCCCAGGCGCCCCACGAATACAGCAAGTTCCCGTTCAGGTCGTACTCCAGCATCAGACCTCTGGAGTCTGACATCCAGATATGCTGCTGCTCGGCGTCTATGTACAAGTGGTAGATCTGGGAATACCGGCCGAAATACCACTGGTCGAGGAACTTCCCGTTCTCGTCGAAGATCTGGACCCGGTGGTTGCCCCGGTCGTTCGCGTAGATGCGGCGCTCCTTGTCGATGACGATGCCGTGCACGGTGTTGAAGTAGTTCGGCCGCTTCTCGTTGCCGCCAGCCTCGCCTCTCTCCCCCCAGGCCAGCAGGAACTTGCCGTCCTTGTCGAACTTCACGACACGCGTCTCCTCGTAGCCGTCGCTCACGAAGAACGTGCCGTCGGGCAACCATGCGATGTCGGTCTGGCGGCCGAAGGTCTCGTTCGCCGGGCCGAACTTCGTGGTGAGCGACGGACGCCCGGTATTGCCGCTCATAACGTGGTTCCGCTCGGTCGTCGTCCGAAGCGTGCCGATGGTCTGCAGCAGCTTCTTCCCGTCGTTGCTGAAGATGCGGATCACCTGGTTCCCGTCGTCGATCGCCCAGATGCGCTTCTCGGGATCGTACGGGCTGATCAGGATCTTGTGCACGCGCCCGCGGGCGGTGGCCGGGATATCCGCCGGCGCGAAGAGCGAGTCCCACTGCTTCCAGACGGTATTCGACTCTTCCTTCAGATTGCCCTGGCTGTCGTAGACATTGATGATGTGCTCCCACCGGTAGTCCTTGCCCTCCACTCGACCTGGGTACGGTCCCTGCTCTCCCGGGCTGTCGGAGGTGGCGTTTGACCGCGTGCCCGGGAATTGCACGGCCACCGGGCCGAACTTGCCCTTGAGGTGCACCAGGTTCAGATCCTGCTGCTGCCCGGGAAGCAACTCCGGCAGCACCCCGCGCATGGAGACGAAGATCCTGTCGGCGCTCTCCACGAAGACGGCCTGTGACGATCCCCACGTCCATCCCTCGAAGCCGGGCCAACTGGACACCGGCTTGGGCCAGCTCGGGTCCACCTCGTAGGGCCCGGTAATCCCCTGGTCGGACTGGTTCGCGGCCGTGCTCGCTTGCGGACTACCGGCGGTCGCCTGCTCGGTAGTCGCCTTCTCCGGTTCGCGCGTGCCACACGCGGCGGCGAACACGACACAGACCGCACCAATTGCGACGATAACGCGTACCTTGGTCATCATTCCCCTCCTGGCGAACGAACGGCGTGCCGGGATTGCCGGTCTGGCCCGCCACGCTCGCCAGCATGCTATACCGTGAAGAGTCCGGCTGCGGCAGAATTCTCATGGCACCGCGGTCGTTGTGCGCCGCAAGAATCCCACGCGAGTGCATTGTGGCCGGTCACGCAGCCTCACGCGCCAAGCGATATTGGTGGTGCGGCCCGTTCAGAACCGGCGTCGCGACCACTCGACATCGTTCGGGGAGGTGATGGCCGGCTGACGCCAGCTGGTTCAGCCCATGAAACACGAACCGGTGTGAGGTCTCAGACTAGGTGTAACGCCCTATTGCGCTATGGCATATAGATTACTTCTATATCCGTTTATGTCATACTCACGAAACGATAACTTAGAGCCGTTTTCACCACCACGTAGTGGCCGGCTTCAGCCGGCCTGCGGCGGTCCGCCTAAAGGCGGACACTACACGCTCGTGAAAACGGCTCTAGTTTACGGTCGACGGAGTGTCAGATGGTTTCACGGATTGAGAACGGGACGCTCGGTGACATCGTTTCGGATAACTACCGGGCGGCGGCAGTGCTGGAGCGCCACGGGCTGGATTTCTGCAGCGGAGGACGGAACTCTCTGGACGAGGCGTGCCGACAGCGCAACGTGGACCTGGCGACGGTCCTTGCCGAACTTGAAAGTCTGGAAGCGGCGGAGGCCGGTCTGCCGTCGGACGATCCGGCGAAATTGATTTCACATATCGTGGCCCACCATCACGCGTACGTGCGCAGCTCGATTCCGGTCATTCAGGCCCATCTGGCGAAGGTCGCCGCCGACCACGGGAAACGTCATCCCGAGTTGCGTCAACTCGTCGGCCACTTCGATCGCCTGTCCGGCGAACTGACGCTGCACATGGCGGAAGAAGAGGAAGTGCTGTTTCCCTGCATCATCGCGCTCGCCGAAGCCATGCAATCCGGAGGGCCGCTGCCTCCGGACGTCTTCGGCACCGTGCAGGACCCCATCCGTATGATGGAAATCGAGCACAAGTATGTAGGCGACACGTTCGCCACGATCCGCGCGCTGTCGTCGGGCTACACACCTCCGGCCGATGCATGCACGACCTACCGGCTGGTGTACGTCGAGTTGCGCGCGTTGGAGAGTGACCACCGCCGGCACGTGCACCTCGAGGACAACGTGCTGTTTCCGCGCGTCGTGATCGGTTTGATTGATCTCGGGCTGCTGAAGCGCAACGCCTGAGGACCGCGTGGTGTCCCACAACTCCGCCAATCGGACCGGGTCGCCGAGGCAAAGCTCGTCACCGCCGATCCCGCGAGCAATCCCCCTGCGAGGATGTGCATCGGTGCATCCGCGGCGCCGCCAGCGCCGTCCGTCGGGCGTCACGCCAGCGCGTAGAACAGGTCCACGTACGATCGTACGGCGCCATCCATGCCGGCAACCTTCGGGTTGGCGGACTCGATGAGCCAGTACTCGTCTGGCGCATGCGCGCCGTCGCCGTGGCCGAGCCCGAACTGCCCGGCGGGCAGGTTGAGAGGCGCTCCTGTGAACGTCACTCCCGGCCACGATCCGGCGAGCCGCGGCCAGAGCAGCGGATCGACCCCGGCCTTGTGGTACGTCGTCACCATCGCCTTCACGAGCTGCGAGTCCGCCGGCGTTTCGGTCGGGTCGTATCCGCCGGTCATATTCACCTCGACATCTCCGAAGCCATGCGTCGCGAGGTGATTCTTGAGTAGTTGCAGTGTGCCCTTGGCCGTCATGTCGGGAACCAGCCGCACATCGATCTTCGCGACCGCCCGGTTCGGCAGGATCGTCTTCCCCCCGGGGCCGGTATGGCCGCCGACCAGTCCCTCGATGTTGATGGTCGGCTGCGACACGAGCCGGACGAGAGAATCGCGCCACGATTCGTCTCCGTACCAGCGCGAGACGCTCAGCGCTTTCTTGGCCGCGGCTTCGTCGCGACGCGGAATCGCCTGATCCAGGATCTCCTTGAGCTGCGGGCTGAGCGGACGCACCTTGTCGAAGAATCCCTCGACGGCGGGAGTGTGACCGTCAGAGGTGACCAGGGTATGGAGCGCCTGCACGAGATGCCACGCAGGGCTGTCGATCTGCGCCTCGTAGCTCGAATGGACATCCTTCGTCGGTCCGCGGCCCCATTTCGCTCCCGATGACACGATCTCGAGCTCGACGATCCCCTTGGCTCCCAGATTGACCTGCACCGATCCGTCGAGCTCCTGGTTGCCGAGGGGAATGATGATGCCGACCGACTTGCGCAGCGCCGCCTCGACCTGCGGCTTGAACACGACTTCCGGGAAATTGGGTGATCCGATCTCCTCCTCGCCTTCGCAGACGAGCACCAGGTTCACCGGAAGCTTTCGGCCCGCCGCCTTGAAGGCGCGCAGGGCCGCGAGAAGCGCCATCTGTGGGCCTTTGGTGTTGGTGGCTCCCCGGCCGATCATGATCTTCCCGACGCCGGGACGATCGACGATCCGGCCTTCGAGCGGCGGCGAGCTCCACTCGGACGGGTCGAACTGCTTGACGTCGTACATGAAATACAGACCGAGCGTCGTGGCCGCGCCAGTATCGAGCGTCGCGAACACTCCTGGCTTGCCAGAGGTCGGAATCACGTCCACGCGTCCGAAACCGGCTGCCTTGGCGAGGCGAGCCATGTAATCGGCGCCCTGTGGATAGTTGCGGTTTTCCGCCGCGATCGACGGAAGGGCAATCCAGTCGCGCAGCGCCTGCACCGTCGCATCGTGCTGCCTGGCGATTTCCGCGACAACGGCCTCCTGGTCGGAGGGGGCGAGCAGGCCGTCCGCGCCGCCGATCGCGAGGGCTGCAGCGCCAGCCATGCTGGTGTGAAGGAAGTCTCGGCGGGTGACATCGGGCGATTCATCAGCATGCATGGCGAGCCTAAGCCTTTTGAGCGCGTAGAGTTGTGCCAACTGTAGTGCAACCCGTGTCCTCCATGCTTCACATCGCGTTCCCGGAGCTTCGCATGTCCGAAACTCACACGACCGCGACCTTGACGTTGTGGATCGGGGGCAGCGAATCGAACAGGCAGTCCCACTTCTCACCGCCCTCCCTCCCGACCCAGAGCTGACCGGTCGTCGTTCCGAAGTAGAGCGCGGGGGTCTGAAGCCGGTCGATGTCCATGGCGTCGCGCAGGATGGTGAAGTAGCTCTGCTTCTTCGGCAGCCCGCGCGCGAGCCGGCTCCACGAGTCGCCGCCATTCTCGCTGCGCCACACCGCGGGCGCGCCGCCGGGACAGGAGCGCGTCGCCGGCTCCAGGGGCATGACGTACACCGTGTCGGGGTCGTGCGGGTGGACGAGGATGGGAAATCCGAAGTCCGAAGGCAATCCCCTGGCGATCGATCGCCACGAGTGGCCGTGGTCGTCGCTGCGCAGCACGCCGATGTCCGGCCGCGGCCCTCCAGGCCCGGTCCAATCGGCCCATCCGCCGTGGTTCTGCATGTAGAGCCGGCCGGGCGCGTCGTCGTGCCGCGCGATCTTGTGCACGCACTGACCGAACTCGGGATAGGGATCGGGCGCGAAGCCGGCGCCAACGCCTTGATTGGACGCCCGGAATGTTTCGCCACCGTCCTCGCTCAGATAGTGGCCGCCGGTCGAGATGCCGAGGTGCACGCGATTCCCGTCGCGAATGATCGTGTGCATGCAGAGCCCGCCCGCGCCCGGCTGCCACTTGCGCGCGTGCTCGTGGTTGCTGATGCCGGGCACCATCTCCCACGAATCGCCGCCGTCCCTGCTCCTGAACAAGGACGCCGGCTCCACGCCGCACCACAGTTCCTTCCTGCCGCCGCCGGCCTCGAGTGACCAGATGTTGACGAGCGCACGCCCGTCCTCCTTGGGGAATGCCGGCGCTGACTTCGTCTCCGTGAAGCTCTTCCCCATGTTCGTCGAACGCAACACCTTCATGCCGAAGAACGGATTGCAGCTCGAGGCATACAGGCACGGTGTGCCGCGCGTGTCGATCAGCGTCGAGTACACGGGGACGCCGGGACCGAAGGGCCCGCGCAGCGCGAAGCTGCGCCGCGGCTTCGCGGCCTCGGCGACGAACACGCCCTTCCTGGTGCCGATGGTGAGAATGACTCGATCCGCCACCTTCAACCTCCTGAGACCGCCGGCAGGATCGTGACCACGTCCCCCGGCGTCAGCATCGTGTCGACCCCGTCGAGGTCGCGCACATTGTCCGAGTTCACGAACACGTTCAGGTGCCGGCGCACCGCACCCGTTTCGTCACAGACATTGCGATACAAAGCGGACTGGCTCCGCTCGAGGTCCTCGAGTGCGGCGCGCACGGTGTGCGCCGAGATCGAGAGCTGCGCTGCGCCCGCACAGTACGGGCGCAGCGCGCCCGGGACATGGATCGTGATGGTCGGCGTTGGACCCATCGTGTGAGACAAAGCTTATCGCTGGCGGTTGGGATGAGACAACCAGGGCCGTTCTGGACTGGGGTGGCCATGTCATCCCGAGTCCTGCGGCCGCCATGCCAAGCTGAAATCCGTGCGGTCGAGAGCGTTGACTGGACGACTTGCCGTGTGACCAGCGACGCGCTTTGCGGGGTGTCGCGCGTGCGGCCACACGAACTCTCTTCGAGGTCATGGCTGCGTACTGTGCGGCGAACGAACCTCGGCCAGGGCGTAACTGGTGCTGCGGCCCCCTCCCGGATTGCGCACGAGCATGCCGCGTTGCACCAAATCGAGAAGGTCTCGCAGTGCCGTGTCGGAGGAGCATTTGGCGATCGTCGCCCACTTCGACGTCGTGAGCTTGCCCTCGAAGCCGCCAAGCAGGCGATTCAGCATGAGGCGTTGGCGCTCGTTGATCGGCTCTGCCCTGAACGCTTGCCAGAAGCGCGCCTTGGCGAGCACCGCGGCCAGGGTGATCTGCGCGCCGTCGATCGCGCGGCCCAGGCACGCCAGGAACCACGCTATCCATGGCGTGACGTCCAGCGTGCCCTTCTGGTCTGTTCCAGGATCTCGTAGTACTGGGCGTGTTCCTGCCGAATCTGCGCGGACATGCTGTAGAAGCGCTGCGGGCTGTGTTCGGAGCGCGCCAAGGCCAGGTCCGCCATCGCTCGAGCGATACGTCCGTTGCCATCGTCGAATGGATGGATCGTCACGAACCAGAGATGCGCCAATCCTGCCTTCAGCACCGCATCCAAGTCCGTGCTGACGCCGCCGTCATTGAACCAGTCCAGCAGCGCCTGCATCGGACCCGTGCTGTCATCACGCCAGGCGCCCACGCGAATCTTGCGCATGCCGCTGCGGGCCGTCGGAAACAAGCACGCGTGCCAGGCACACAATCGCTCGGCGGTGAGGGGCTGGTCGTAGTGGCTCGTGGCGTCGAGCATCATGTCCACGACACCTTCAACGTGGCGGTCCGCCGCTTGAAGCCCCCCGACATCCATGCCGAAGCGGCGCGCAACAGAGGAGCGCACCTGGCAAGACATTATCCGCATCGTATGCGGTGAATAGGCAGCGTAATCGCCGCAGGCCGGCGCGACAACTGCGAGGCCTCCTCGTGGCGCGGGCCGATCGGTTATCGGCTTCGGCTCCGATCCGCGCGGTCACGCGTGGATTCTGGCCGGAATTCGCACCCGAGGCGCGGTCGCGGTGCGCGAAACATAACCGCCATGTCATAACCGATTGGACGGCAGGCCTTCTAGAGCCGTTTTCACCACCACGTAGTGGCCGGCTTCAGCCGGCCTGCGGCGGTCCGCCTAAAGGCGGACACTACACGCTCGTGGAAACGGCTCTAAGCCGGGGCAGGAGAGCGGTTTTCTTGACTTGCACCGCCCGAGGTCACACCATATCGCCGAGGTATCTGTGCCAAGCTCCAGCCGTCGCTCGTCGGGACCTTCGCAGTTCCCGCACAGCGCGGGCAACCTCAGTCGGCGCCAGCTGCTCGCCGGCACCGGCGCCGGCGCTGCCGCCCTCTTCCTCGAGCAAAGCGGCGTCCAGGCTCAGGCGCCGTCGGGCACGACGGTCATCTTCTCGCACACAACCGTGGTGACCGTCGATGCTGTTCAGAACGACGTGGCGCTCGCGGTTCAAGGCGACACGATCGTGGCGATCGGCCCCACCGACCGGATCCTCGAGACGTATCCCCGAGCCGAGGTCTACGACGGACGGGGAAAGGCCCTGCTCCCGGGCCTCATCAACTGTCACGCCCATATGGCGGCGGTCCTCGCTCGCGGTTTCAACGAAGACTTCGGATTCCCCAACTCCGCGCGCCTGGCCATCCAGCCCAACAGTCTCCTTCAGGGGGAGGAGGCCACGCTGATGGTCACCGTCGCGGCATTGGAAGCCATACGGACCGGGACCACCACAATTGTGGAGAATACCGGGAACATCAGCCGCAACGCAGCAGCGTTGGCGCAGACCGGCCTGCGCTGCGTGTTCGCGGAGTCGGTCCGCGACAGCGAGAATGTTGCTGGCCCGATGTCCCCGGCGGGGCTCGCCAAAAGTGTTGCTCCCAGGTTCTCACCCAGGCTGCGAGACGAGGGCTTGCAGCGCATCAATGACTTGTTCACCACCTGGCACGGCGCGAAGCAGGGACGCATCAGCGTGTTCCCGGCAGCCGCGCTCGCCGAGACCTCGTCGCCCGAGCTGCTGCAGGCCGTCCGCGCCTTCGCTGAGCAACACGATCTCGGATACACGATCCACCTGTCCCAGAGCCGCCCCGAGGTCGATTTCATGGTGCGGCACCATGGCGTTCGTCCGCCGGCTTTTCTCGACAAGCACGGCTTCCTCGGTCCCCGGCTGTTCGCGGCGCACTGCCGGTACGTTGACGCTGCCGATATCGCAGTGCTTGGCCGCTCCGGCACCATCATTACGCACCAGGCAGCCATGGCAGCGAACCGAGGGGTCAGCCCGCCGATCCCCGCCCTGCGAGCTGCGGGCTGCCCCATCGCTCTCGGCACCGACAACAACACCAACGACGTCTTTGAGGTGATGCGGATCGCGCTGCTGACGGAACGAATCCGGCGCGACGATGCGACCCCCGGCCTCCAGCCTCAGCCAGAAGACATCCTCCAAGACGCGACGCAAGGGGGTGCGCGAGCGGTGCAGCAGGGAAAGCTCCTCGGCTCGCTCGAGGCTGGGAAGAAGGCAGACCTCCTTGTCCTGGACACCCAACGGGCCCACCTCGTGCCGGCGGGCCGCATCGTGTCCGCGTGGATCCACAACGGTCAACCGTCCGACATCGAGTCCGTCATGGTCGACGGCCAGTTCGTCATGCGCAACCGCAAGGTCCTCACGATGGACGAGGACAGCATCATCGCCGAAGCCGACAAGGTTGGGCGGCGGGTCTGGAGTCAGGTGCTGGCAGCCGGCCCTCTCGAGGTGCCGCGCCTATCGCGCCAGCGCTGACTGAATATCGTGAACACCCATTCCGGTCGAACGTGAACACCGACAACGCGAGTGAGTTCGAGCGGGTTGCCGGCCTGAAGTGGGAAGACTGGGGCGAAGGCCAGTCCTTTCCAGCCGCGCTGGCCCGAAGACTGGGCGGACACGGGCTTCAATACCTGATTTAATACCTAGTTAATTCGGTATTACCCAATTTACCACCGCACGGTCTTTTTCCACTCCGCCGATCGGCCGCGCCCGAGGCACTCGACACGATCCGTCCTCTGTAAGTTCTTGAGCGTGACACGGATCAAGTCGAGGCTGACGCCGGGACAGTCCTTCTGGACGTCGGCCACGCGAAATGTCCGCCCGGTCTGTTGAACCGCGCGGATGACCAGCGCCGTCTTTTCACCGCGTGGGGCCGCGACTCGCGCCAGGCGTTCCTCGAACTCCTTGTAGGCCGTCTTGAGAATGAACAGCGAGAAATTGATGTAGGGCCACGGATCGTGAGCACCCTCGTGCCAGCCACGGGAGCTCAACTCGAGCGTTTCGTAGTAGCGATCCTTGTGCTCCTCGACCAGCCGCTCGAGGCTGATGTACCGGCCAACCTCGTAGCCGAGTTGGTACGCCTGAAGCAGCCACAGCAGGCGCGAGACACGGCCGTTTCCGTCGCGGAAGGGATGGATGCAGAGGAAGTCGAGATTCGACGCGGCCAGCCCGACGAGCGGGTGAATCCACCGCTCGGCGACGCAGCGTTTCCAGAGGGTGATCATTTCCGCCATCGCCGGCGCCGCCTTACGGGCTTCGACGGCCTTGAACCTGACACGGCGGCGGCCGTCCGCCTGGATCTCGACGATCTCGGATTCACCCGCGCGGTAGCGGCCCGCATCCCCGACGTTGGCGCGGCTGAGGCGGTGCAGCTCTCGTATCGTCTTCTCCGATACCGGGAGCTTCGCGTTCCGCTCATGGATGAGACGCAGCGCATCGCGGTAGCCGCGCACCTCTTCCTCGTCGCGATCTCGAAGGCGGCCCTTGCCGACGACGACTGGATGCACGCGCGCCTGCGCGATCGTCACGCCTTCGATGCGGTTGGACGAGACGGCGCTCTCGACGAGCGCGTGATCGCGCAGGACCTTGAGGCGCTGCGGCGACTGCCGCGTGAACAGCTCCTGTTTTCCCCGTGCCTCCCCTAAATCCGCCAGCGCCCAGGCCACAGTGGCTGGCACGTCGGACGGACCGGAAGCCATCTGGCGCAGCGTCATCACTGTTGGGCGCCTCCCGAGTCTCGTTTTTCCACGGTGTGCGTGTGAGTCAGAGCATCCTATCCCACACAGGATCGTCTTGCCGCCCACCTCGTGCTGACGCGACCGCTAGTATGCCTGGACCTGGACGCCGTTCGACGAGGACGACGCCCGTGCGGCAGGCGCCGTTCGCGCGGAGCTCGAAGCGGCTGGCAAGCCGACTGGCGCCTACGACGTGCTGCTCGCCGGTCAGGCTCGACGTCGCGGCGCCACGCTCGTCACGTCCAACGTGAAGGAGTTCGGGCGGGTGGCCGGCCTGAAGTGGGAAGACCGGGCCGCTTCTCGCCGCCCTATGGTAGCCGGCTCGCCGGCGCCGTTCCCGCGCCCGTCGAGTCCGGAACGAGCATCCGGATCACGCCATCCTGCCTCGAGGTGACGAAGAGCTCGCCGTCCCGGCTGCGGCTGATGTGCAGATCGGCGCGAGTCATGCTCGCGCCCATCGTTCGCTCGACGAGATCGCGCAGCGTGACGTACACCCGGTTGCCGCTCGCGTTACGCACGTAGAGCTGGATCTCTTCCACCGGCGCCACGGTCTGGGGAATACCGTCGTCGGCCTTCTTCATCGCCGCCAGATCGGCCGCGAACAGACGCCCCCGCTGGATGTCGCCGAACACGAACTTGCCGCGGAGCGCGGCGATGCGCCCGTGGTACGCGAAGCCGCCACTCACGGCCTGTCCGTCGTTGTGGTCGTAAATCGCCACGGGATAGGTGAACTCGTCCTTCTTCCGCCCATCGAGCACGTCGGCCGGCAGCGGGAACAACTGGTTGAGGGCGCCGCCGGGCCGCGTCATGCCGTTTTCCCAGTAACCCTCCCGCTTCATCCAGCCGTAGTTCTCGCCGTTGCGAACGATGTTGATTTCCTCGATGTTGTTCATCCCGATGTCGGAGGCGAACATCGTCCCGTCGGTGAGGTCCCACGAGAGCCGGTGCGCGTTCCGGAAGCCGTAGGCGTAAATCTCACCGAGCGTCTTCGGATCGCCGTCGGCGGCGAACTTGTTGGCCGACGGAATCGTGTAGTCGCCGAGTCCCTTTGTCCCCTTCGTGACAGCGGGACTGCGCGGATCGAACCGCAGGATCGCCGTGATGACCGAGTCGAGGCGCTGTGTCTGGCCGGGATTGTTCGCGTTCGGTCCCCCGCCGTTGCTGAACCCGAGGTCGCTGCCGCTCGTGTAGAGCAGACCGTAGTCGGGCGCGCCGGGCTTCGACGTCGGGTTGAACTCGAGATGACCGAACGGGTGGGTGAGGTTGGCGACCACGTGAGCCACACGAAGCAGCTCGCGCCGGGTGCCTTCGAATGTGTTCGCCGCCGGGTTCGTCGCGTGCCACTCCGTGATGACGTTGTGGTACGTCACATCCGCCTGGGTGAATCCCGGCGGGATGAAGTCGGGCGTGGCGGGGTTGCCCGTCGCGCGTTCCGCATGCACCGTGTAGAACAAGCCGTTGCGCGCGAACTCCGGGTGGAAATCGAATCCGACGAACCCGCTCTCCAGCCTGCCGTAGATCGCGAACGGAAAGGCCGCGGCGACGTTCGCATACACGGACGGCTGGTTCTGGCGGTCGAGCAGGTACAGCAGACCGCGTGAGTCGTTGGCGAAGCGGCGTCCATCCGGAAGGTCGCGCACGTAACTGACGCGCGCCCAGCCCGCCGGCGTGACGTCCTGATCGGCAGGACGCATGCCGCGCGTGTCCGGTAGACGCACGACATCCCTGATCGCGACCGTCAGGCCGCGTTTTTCGACCGGCGCTCGAATCGGGTCGGCGATCTGCGCGTGAATCGCGCCAGCGGTCCAGAGCCCCAGGAGCGCGACGATGACGACCGGCACCCGCATGTGCATGAATCCTCCGCAGTCTTCGGTGTGAGGATCCTTATACCAGATTCGCAGCCGTGGCGACGTTCGAGACGAGGCCGGGCCGCCCGAGGGTACCTGGCCGGTCGCCCCGACGCCGATCACAACGACGATTGTCCGTTTTCTTCAGCCGCTCGCGTGACGGGGTCCCGTGCGAGAATGGCCGTGTCGGTCGCCTTCAACTGTGTCGCGCAGGACGCCGCCTGACGTCAGCCGCGGACACCTAATCGAACGGAGGCCAACCCAATGGCGATCACGATCACGGTCAATGGTCAGGACCATGCACTTGATGTGGCCGGGGACACGCCGCTGCTGTGGGCGATCCGCGACACCCTCGGCTTGACCGGCACCAAGTTCGGGTGCGGCATTTCCGCATGCGGCGCGTGCACCATGCTCGTGAATGGCCGGGCCGTGCGGTCGTGCACGTTGCCGGTCTCGGCAGCGGAGGGCGCGGCCGTCACCACGATCGAGGGTCTGGCCAGGGAGGGAACACTCCACAAGGTGCAGCAGGCCTGGATCGATCATCAGGTGCCGCAATGCGGCTATTGCCAATCAGGGATGATCATGGCCGCCGCTGCACTTCTCGAGCAGCGCCCCGATCCGAGCGACGATGAGATCGACGCCGCGATCACCAATATCTGCCGCTGCGGCACGTTCGCGCGCGTGCGCCGCGCCATTCACGCCGTCGCGAAGGGATAGAGGAGGCCGTCATGCGCAAATGGACAAGGCGCGCCTTTATCGGCACCGGCACTCTTGTTGGGGGCGGTTTCGTCCTGGGCATCGCAGGTGTCGCGCTTGCACCCAGCCGGCACGGCGTCGTTTCCACTGACGCAGCCGAGAAGGGAGAGCTCACGACCTGGATTACGGTGACGCCGGACAATCTGGTGACCGTCCTGGTGCCCCATTGCGAGATGGGTCAAGGCTCGCAGACCGCGCTTGCCATGATGGCGGCTGAGGAAATGGAGGCGGAGTGGGAGCTCGTGCGAGTCAAGGAAGCGCCCGCCCTTGGCGCCTATGCGAACGCCTATCTTCTGCGTCCCTTCATGGGTGATTCGATCCCTGCGCCGTTCGTCCGCGGATTCGACTATGGGACGTATCGTCTCGCGCGTTGGTATGGGCTTCAGGTCACCGGAGGCTCGACGGCGGTGCGTGCGACCGGGGTCTATGGCATGTGCGTCGCCGGCGCTGCGGCCAGGGAGATGCTGATCGCGGCAGCAGCGGAGCGTTTCGGCGTGAGCCCCTCGGAATGCAGGGCAAGCAGTTCGCGCATCACGCACCCAGCGTCCGGACAAAGCGCCAGCTTCGGTGAGCTCGCCACGGCGGCTGCCAGGCTTCGCGTGCCAGCCAGTCCGATCGTGAAACATCCCAGCACCTACACGATCCGACGCACGGCTCGCCCACGCTTTGACATTCCCTCCAAGGTCGACGGCAGCGCCATCTATGGAATCGACTTCACTGTACCGGGCATGCTCTATGCCGCCGTCGACATCGCGCCTGTCTTTGGCGGCAAGCTCTTGTCCGTGGACAGCGGCCCTGCCGAGGCCATGCCGGGTGTCAAACGCGTTGTCCGCTTGCACGAGGCCGTCGCCGTCGTCGCCGACAGCTACTGGCGCGCGCGCCAGGCCCTTGCCGCTCTCGAGCCCACGTTTGACGATGCGGGGCACGGCAACGTGTCGAGCGCCTCTATTTTTGCCGCCTTCGACAAGGCGCTCGGCACGGCTCCGGAAATGCCCAAAGACGCGGCGAACGTCATTACCGCCGACTATCGCGTGCCGTTTCTCGCCCATGCGACGCTGGAGCCGATGGCGTGTACGGCGCGTGTGGACGGGGATCGCGCCGAGGTATGGGCCGGCGTGCAGGATCCGCTCAATGCCCGCGCCACGGCGGCGAAAGCCCTCGCATTCGGCGCTGAACAGGTACGGTTCACCAATCTCCCGCTTGGTGGTGGCTTCGGGCGCCGTCTTCCGTTCAACCTCGATTATGTCGATCTGGGCGCCCGTATCGCGAAGGCGATGTCTCCGACGCCGGTGAAGCTTGTGTGGAGCCGGGAAAACGACATCCAGCACGATTACTATCGCCCTGCCGCGATGGCGCGATTTGCCGGCGCGCTGGACCGGAGCGGAACGCCTCTTGCCGTCACGTCGAAGTATGCCGGCGGCGGCGATCGCGAGTCGGTGTCTATGCCCTACGCCATCGCCGACACACGTGCTGAAAGCCGCGATGCGCCTCACCCTGTCCGGCTGGGCCAGTGGCGTTCGGTTCTAAATTCCCAGCACGGATTCTTCAAGGAGTCGTTCATCGACGAAATGGCCCATGCCGCGGGCAAGGACCCCTATCTCTTCCGGCGCGAGCTCTTGAGCGATCAGCCACGCTTTCGCGCCGTCCTCGAGCGGGTTGCCGCGATGGCGGACTGGGGCAGCCCGCTGCCCGAGGGCGAGGGCCGTGGGATTGCGCTTGCCGAATGCTTCGGCTCCATTGTCGGCGAGGTTGCGCACGTGGCGGTGTTTCCGGACGGCAGACCCCGTGTACGAAATGTCTTTGCGGTGGTGGACTGCGGGGATGTCGTCAACACCGACAGCGCCACGGCGCAGGTCGAGGGCGGGATCATCTTCGGCTTGTCGGCCGCACTGGTTGGCGAAATCACCATTGCTGAAGGACGTGTCGTTCAACGTAATTTCCGGGACCATCAGATGATCCGTTTGTCGGATGCGCCCCGAATCAGCGCCGAGTTCATCCGGTCCGATGCGCGTCCGGGTGGGCTGGGCGAGCCCTGTGTGCCGCCGATCGCGCCCGCTGTCACCAACGCCATCTTCGCTGCGACCGGAATACGGGTGCGTGATCTTCCGATCAAAAATTCCTTCACAGCGATCCGGAGATCTTGAGCGGCACGCCTGTGTTCGTCGGGACGCGCGTGCCGGTCCAGTTGCTCTTCGCCTACGGTTCTGCTGAGCAGGCGGGCGCGTGGGCGCCATTGCCGCGGCCGAGGCCAAACTGGACGGCGGGCAGCCCGAGCGGATCGCCGGTGAAGACGTACCCCGGCCAGGAGCCGGCGGTGCGAGGCCACAGAATCGGATCGATGCCCGCACGATGATAGACCGAGGTCTCCGCGCGGACGACAACGGCGCTGGCTGGCGTGCTGTGGGATCGTAGCCACCAGTCATGTTCACCTCGATGTCGCCGAAACCGTGCCTGGCCAGATGCGCCTTCAGCGCCTCGAGATAGCTCACATCGTGCACCCATCGCTCCACGCCGAGCTGCTGCTTCGTCATCAGTTCGCTCTGACGCTGAGACGCTTCGGGCACCATCTCCTTTTCGGTCGCCGAGATCGGCCGCGCCGTGTCCGCGTACCCTTCAATGGCGGGCGTGTGGCCATCCGGCCCGACCAACGTGTTCAACGCCTGGACGAGGTGCCACGCCGGGCTGTCCACACGCGCTTCGTTGCTCGAGTGGAGGTCCAGCTTCGGACCGCGGCCCCAGCGCTCGCCGGTCGACATCCGAGCGTCTTTGGCGCCCCCGCGTCGAGCGTGGCGAAGACCCCTGCCGCGATGGTGGGCTGGCGGATCCACTCCTGGAGCCGGTGGACGAGCTCGTCATGACGCTTCGCGATCTCGGCTTGAATCGCCTTGACATCGGGGACGTCGGCCCCACTCGCCCGCCGCGTGAAGGCGAGCGCGGCCGCTCCGGCGGCGCCCTGGAGGAACACGCGCCGATCGATCCTGCTCCGCCTCTAATCGTGGAACGAAGACATGGGCGAGCTCCTTTTCAGTTGGTTCGCACCTGAGGCGGGTGAGTATTGTTCCCGCGCAACCGGCGGTCGAGCAACGCCGTGGCGCGCTCAGGCTCGCAGCTCGAAGCGCTGTTCTTCGACCTCGGAACCCCACTGCGAGCCAAGCTGACGATGCACCAGCCGAAAGCCGAACTTCTCGTACAAGTGTCTTGCCGCGCTCAGACCTTCGAATGTCCACAGATATACGCGGTCATAGTGCCGTGACCGGCAAAACTCGACGGCCGCCGTGAGGAGAGCCGTTCCGACGCCTGTTCCACGCACCTTCTCCGACGTGATGAACCATCGAAGGTGTGCCCCATCCCTTTCGGCGTGCGAACCATCGATGGCGATTGAGCCTTCGACGCCGGCATCAGCGAGCGCGAGCCACAGGCCGTCACGCTCTTCCGCGTAGCACTCACAGAACTCAGACAGCTCGCGCGCCACCTTGCTCTCGAAGTACACGCCAAAGCCTGCGCGTCGGTGGTAGTAGGTGGCGTGCAGCTCGGCGACCCTGCCAATGGAGCCCGGGAGGTAGCCTTTATGAAGCGTGACCGTCATGGAGAACCGTTCCTGGAGGATCGGGGCTGCCGGAGCTTCTCGAGAAGCGCTCGGGCCTTCTGCTTGAACTCGTTCACCTCTGGCACCCAGTCGGGATGAACCGGCGCGTCGAGGACCTTCTGCAACTCGCGCCTGGCATCCTCGAACCGGTCCATCGCGACGAACGTCTCGGCGAGGAAGAAGTGGGACGCCGCGCTGCCTGGATCCCAGCTCAGCGAACGCTGCAAGTGCTCGACCGACTTCTTCTTGCTGCCACCGAGCAAGGCGGGCACTCTCAGATACCAGCGCCCGAGCGCACGATCGGCTGATCCGTCCTGATACGACGGATCGATGGCGAGGGCAATCTCGAGCTCGCGCTTGACCGCACCGCGATACCTCAGACCCGCGCGCAGCCCGAACGACTCGGCCAGTGTCCCCATGGTGGCGGCCATCCAGAAATGGCCTTCGGGCCGCCCGGCGTCGATCGCCACCGCGCGCCTCGCCGCTTCGATCCCCCGCTCGTATTGCCTCCGTCGCGCGTCGGCCGGCACGTGGCTGCCCAACCAGTAGCAGGCGCGGGCCAGCTTCCACGCCGCGTCGAAATCCCGTCCACCACCCTCGAGACGCGCCTCCCAGATAGCGGCCGCCTCGAGTGCGCTCGCAAGCTGCGCGCGATCCGCGTACAGACGATCCGGATCACGTGCGGCGCCCTGGACCCAGTTGAGCGGGGGATTCACCGCCGACATGGTCGGCCCGGTGATCAACAGGAGGGTCACGAGACAAGACCGCACGATGCTACTATTCTCGCCGCCACCAACCGTTCTTGGGAAGTCGACGGTATGCCTGACTCCTTCGTGCATCGCATCGATCCCATCCTGGGCTCGATCGGCGGGGTCCATCTCTGGTGGTACGGCCTGAGCTACGCCGTCGGATTCCTGAACGTTCATTGGTATCTCCGGCGTGCCCGCCGGCGGCTCGGGATGACGCGATCCGAGGTCGGCTCGCTCAGCCTCTGCCTCTCGCTCGGCGTGCTGGCCGGTGGGCGCGCCGTCGAGGTGGCGTTCGACGAGTGGCCGTTCTACCGTGAACACCTCCTGATGATTCCGATGTACTGGCTCGGCGGCATGGCCACCCACGGGCTGCTCCTCGGGGCGGCAGCGGGCACCGCGCTGTTCACGTACGTGTACCGGAAGCCGTTTCTGGAACTGGCCGACGAGCTGGTGATTCCTGGCGCGTTCTTGATGGGCGTCGGACGGATCGGCAACTTCATCGATGGCCTCATCGTCGGCGCGGTCACCGACGTCTGGTGGGGCGTGCAGTTCCCCGACGCGGTCGGAATCCGGCACCCGGTCGTGCTCTACGACGGCGCCAAGAACCTCCTGCTCATCCCCTACCTGCTCTGGGTGCGCAAGACCAACCCGACGCCAGGAGCGAGGGCCGCGCGGTTTGTGTTCTGGTACGCGTTCCTGCGAATCTTCATCGACCTCTTCCGGGACTATCCGACACACCGTCTCGCGCTCGGCACCGGCCAGACCCTGAACATCGTCATGGCGCTCCTCGGCCTCGTCCTGATCGCCCGGTCGCGCCTGCGACGCCTGGGGCGTTTAGCCGGGCGGGCGGCGTGGCCCACACGATCGGCCGCGATCGCCGATGCCCCGCCGCCGCTCTGGCAACCCGTCGCGTTCGCGTGCGTGCTGGCGTTTTGCCTGACGATTCCGAGCAACTGGACGCAAGACGTTCCCGCGCGATACGGGACGCGCCACCCTGGGCTCGAGCGCTCGTGGATCTACCCGCAGATCGACACCGGCCCTCGCCCTGCGTCCTGATTCACCCATCGCGGACGGGCGCATCATTTCTTGCGGAGCACCACAAGGCGGGCAGGACCTCGGCGCGTCGTGGCCCGCCCCGGGATCATCCGGCTGGCGCATCGCGCTCACCGGCGCAACGAACGGCGTGCCCGGTGGGCTGCCCTCGCGCTAGAATGAGCCCCATGAAGCCCCACTCCACGTCGACGGCGCGCCGCGAGCTTCTCAAGTTCCTGGCGGCCAGCCCGTATGTCGCCGCGCTCGGCGGCGTGACGGCGTTCCTCCAGCAGCGTCCGCTCGCCGGGCAGTCGCAGACTTCCTCGGATGTCATCGCGAGCCCCGCTGAGGCGCTGAGCGTGCTCGATTTCGAAGAAGCGGCACATCGCAAGGTCCTGCCGGGCCACTGGACCTACATGGCGAGCGGCGTGGACGATGACGTGACGCTGCGCGCGAACCGGGAGGGCTACCGGCACGTGCAGTTGCGGCCGCGGCGTCTGCGCGACGCGACGAAGGTCGACATGCGCGTCGAGCTGTTCGGCACGACCTACGACAGCCCGATCTTTCTGTGTCCGACGGGCGGCGAAAAATTCTTCTTCCCGGACGGCGAGATTGCCGTCGCCCGGGCCGCAAAGACGCGCGGCACGTTGCAGTTCCTGTCGACGTCCACCTCGACCGGCGTCGAGGACGTCAACCGTGCGCTCGGCCGTCCGGTCTGGTATCAGCTCTACGCGCCGAGCACGTGGGACGCGTGCCAGCAATTGCTGCGCCGCGTGGAAGCCGCCGGATGCTCCGTGGTCGCGCTGACGGTGGACAACACCACCGGCCGCAACAGTGAAACCTACCTGCGCACGCGGCCGAAGGATCTGCGCCAGTGCAACGCGTGCCATGAAGGCCAGCCGGGACCGACCATCAAGGAGCGCAAGATGTACGACGGGATCAACATGACGGGCGTCACGACGCAGAATCCCGCGATGGACTGGGCGTTCGTCGACCGCCTTCGTGGATCCTGGAAGGGCACGTTGATCATCAAGGGCATCGACACGCGCGAGGACGCGCGGCTCGCCGTCGAACACGGCTTCGACGGCATCCTGGTGTCGAACCACGGCGGCCGCGCGACGGAAACCGGACGCGCGACGATCGAGGCGCTGCCGGAAGTCGTCGCCGAGGTGGGCGGGCGGATTCCGGTGTTCGTCGACGGCGGCGTGCGGCGCGGCACCGACGTCTTCAAGGCGCTCGCGCTCGGCGCGAAAGCCGTCGGGATCGGACGTCCGTTCTTGTGGGGCCTGGGCGCGTTCGGCCAGGCGGGCGTCGATCGCGTGCTCGAGATGCTGCAGGGCGAACTGAAACTGGCGATGGGCAACTGCGGCACGCGCACCGTCGCCGACATCACGCGCGCGTACGTGGCCACTCCCGATTGGAGAGGCTAGCCGGCGGCTTACCTGGCCTCTCGATTGCCCGACACCGAGGCCTTGAGCAGCTCGAGCAGCTCGATCGGCAGCGGAAAGACGATCGTCGAGTTCTTTTCCGCTGCAATTTCGGTGAGCGTCTGCAGGTACCGCAACGTGATGCTCAAGGGCTGCGACGCAATCACGCCAGCGGCCTGCGCCAGCTTGGCCGACGCGTCCAGCTCGCCTTCGGCGTGAATGATCTTCGCCCGTTTCTCCCGTTCGGCTTCGGCTTGCCGGGCCATCGATCGCTGCATGTCGGCCGGCAGATCGACATGCTTGACTTCGACGGCCGACACCTTGATCCCCCACGGCTCGGCGTGCTCGTCGAGGATGTGCTGCAGCTGCTGATTCAGGCGATCCCGCTCGGCCAGCAAGTCGTCGAGCTGCGCCTGGCCCAGGACGCTCCTCAGCGTCGTCTGCGCGAGCTGCAGCGTCGCGTACTGGTAGTTCTCGACCTCCACGATGGCCCGCCGGGGATCGACGACCCGATAGTAGAGGACCGCGCTCACTTTCACCGACACGTTGTCGCGGGTGATGACGTCCTGCGGCGGCACCTCGAAGGCGACCGTTCGCAGACTGACGCGGACCATGCGGTCGATGGGCGCGAACACCAGAATCACGCCGGGCCCTTTTGGCTGAGGCAGGAGCTTCCCCAGGCGGAAGATGACGCCGCGCTCGTACTCGGCCAGGATCTTGACCGAGCTGATCAGATAGAGCGTGACGATGACCACGAACATCAGGACGGGAGGTATCGGCATCACGGGACCTCATTCTTTACGCTTTACGGACGGTCACGGTCAGTTCTTTACGGACGGTCACGGTCAAGCCGTCGACGTCCGTGATCCGAAGATGGTCGCCTTCGGCGATGGGTTCGCGAGCGATGGCCCTCCAGATCTCGCCGTGCGTCGCCACCCGCCCGGCCCTTCCCGGCTCGATGGAGGTGAGCGCGTATCCGAGCTCACCGATCATGCCCGCGACGCCGGTGACCGGCTGGCGCCGCTGGGACGCGACAGCGAGCCGCACGAGAAAGACGACGATGCTGGCCAGCCCGAAGACGATTGGCAAGACGAGTCGCAGGCTCAACTGGAGCTCGGGTACCGAGGAATCCATCAGGATCATCGAGCCGAAGAGGAGACTCGCGAGACCGCCGGCCGTCAGCAGGCCGTAGCTGGTGATCTTGACCTCGAGCATCAACAGCAGCAAACCAAAGAGCATCAACAGCAGGCCGGCGTAATTCACCGGGAGGATCTGGAAGGCGAAGAACGCGAGCAGGAGGCAGAATCCTCCGGCGACGCCGGGCAGCACCGCGCCGGGACTCCACAGTTCGATCGTCAGCCCGAGCGTGCCCAGCGTCAGGAGGATGAAGGCGACCTCGGGATGGGCGATGGCGCTGAGCACGCGCTGGCGCAGGGTCATCTCGATGGGAACCACCTGTGCGCCCGCGGTCTTCAACACCATCGTCGCGCCGTCGAACCGGGTGACGGTTCGCCCATCCAGCCTTCGCAGCAGCTCGGGGATACCGGAGACCACGAGATCGACGAGTGGTGGCGAGGCGTTGAGCGCCTCCTCCTCGGTGAAGGCGCGGCTGCTGTTCACGGCCTCCTCCGCGAGCGCGACGTTCCGATGACGCTTGTTGGCGAGCGTGCGCGCATACGCGGCCACGTCGGCTGCTGCTTTCTTCGCCATGGTCTCGTCCATCGGCTGGCCGGTGCCCGCCACCGGATGCGCCGCGCCGATGTGCGTGCCGGGCGCCATGGCCGCCACGTCGGCGGCGATCGTGAGGAGGAAGCCGGCCGACACGGCGCGAGCGCCGGCGGGCCCGATGAAGATCGCGACGGGCGTCCTGCTGGCGAGCATGTGCGTGACGATGTCGCGGGTGGAATCCACGAGGCCGCCCGGCGTGCGGAGGGTGAAGACGACGAGCGTCGCACCCGCGCGGTCGGCGCGGTCCATGGTCTCGATCATGTAATCGGCGGAGACCGGATGGATGATGCTGTCGACTTCGGCCGAGTAGACGACGGGCGGGGAGGTCGCCACGTGGGACTGCGCGGTCACCACTCCGGAGGCCGCGACAACCGCCAAGGGACCGGCGAGCCTCCCAACGAGCCCAGCAGTCATATTCGAGATGAACGCCTCTCGGATCGATCTGATTATGGATCAACGCTGCGGGTCAAACACGCCGACCGGCTCTTCGCGCGCGCCAGCGCCTGTTGGACGCCGTGCCCGGCCAGGCCCCTTCCGATCAATCACCAGCCCGCGGCCTGACCGTCCTTCCGATGATCGGATCCCGCGCGGTACACGCCGTTCACCGGCAGATCCCCGGTGACGGCCCGCTGATCGAAGGGCGGCGCGGGAAGCGCCGGATCGCGCGTGAACAGGATGCCCTGATACCCGCCGACCGATCCGCCGGCGACTCCTCGCACGTCGTGCCCTTTGGCCTTCAGCGCGGCGCCCACCAGCGCGAACAGGTTGGTCTCGAGCGAGAGGACGTTGCTCGACTGATTGTGCGTGAAGCGCGCCGCGTCGGTCGTCATCTGCACGTTCATCCCGAGATCGATCAAGTTGACCATGTGCTGCGCGTGCGTTTCGGGCTGCACGCTGCCGCCCATGTTCCCGAACGTCATCAGCGGCTGGCCGTCTTTCATCACGAAACCGGCAATGATGGTGTGGAACGGCCGCTTGTGCGGCGCCACCACGTTCGGGCTCTTGGGATCGAGCGAGAACGCGGAGCCGCGGTTGTGCAGCACGAAGCCGTAGGGCGCGACCGTCGCGCGGCTGCCGTAGACGCTGAAGACGCTGTGGATGAGCGACACCATGTTGCCCCAGCGATCGGCCGTCGTGAGATAGATCGTGCCGCCGCCGGTGCCGCCCGTGACGCCGGGCTTCGACGCGACGTTCGGATTGATCCGGCTGCACAGGGTGGCCGCGTAGGATTTCGACAGCAGATCGTTGACCGGGACCGAGGCGAACTTCGGATCGGCGTTCTTCGCCAGCAGGTCCGTATAGGCGAGCTTCTTCGCCTCGACCAGCAGATGCCAGTACGTCGGATCGGAGGGACCCAGTGAGGCCAGGTTCATCCCGAGCGCCGGCACGCACACCTCGAGGATGTTCAGCATCTCGAGCGCGGCGAATCCCTGCCCCGGCGGCGGCAGCTCGAAGACGTCGTAGCCGTGATAGTTGGTCGAGACCGGCTCGATCCACTCGGACTGGAACTCGGCCAGATCGCGTTTCGTCATCACGCCGCCGTTGGCCTGCATCTTGGCGACGATCGCGTCGGCGATCTCCCCGCGGTAGAACGCCTCGCGTCCGCCTTTCTGGATGGCGCGCAGCGCGCTCGCCAGACCCGGATTGCGGATGATGCTGTAGAGCGGCGGCGCCTGATCGTTGGTCAGGAAGGTCTGCCGCGAATCCGGGTCGGCGCGAAGGCCGTTGACGGCGCCGCGAAGATCCGCGGCGCGCCGCTCCGCCTGGCCCCAGCCTTCGTCGGCAAGCCGGGCGGCGCGCTCGAAGGCGTCCTTGAAGGTCACCGTGCCGAAACGCGTGAGCAGCGCGTCGTAGCCCGAGATCGCGCCGGGAACGGTCGCCGCGTTCACGCCGCTCGTCGGCACGCGGTTCACGCCGAGCGTGCCGGTGAAGAACTCGGGCGTCCATCCCGCAGGCGCCCACCCGCCGGAGTTGAGCGCGTACAGCTTCTTGTCCTTCGCGACATAGACGAGCGCGAAGAGGTCGCCGCCGATGCCGGTGTCGTTTTGCGAGGTCACGTCGAGCACGGCGCCCGTGGCGACGGCCGCGTCGATCGCGTTACCGCCCTGCCGCAGGATCTCGAGCCCCGCCTGAGCGGCCAGCGGATCGCTCGTCGCGACGATCCCGTGGCGCGCCAGCACCTCGGAGCGCCCCTGTGCGAGCCAGCCTTGCGCGCGCGAACCGGGCACCGCGCTGATCGCCGAGGTCGGCGCCGGCTTGTCGGCCGACGGGACGCCGAACGCGTTGGGCGACTGCGCGGTTCCTGTCGCCGCCCAGGCGGCGACGCTGACAGCTGCGAGGAGCACAGCGGCCCGGGCGCCGGGAAACCGGCCGTTCGAACTCTCGGATCCAACGCGTATGGTGGGCATGCGGCTACTCCTGAGATACGGCATCATCCTCTCCTACTTCGCCCTTCGACGGACAAGGAATTTGCCGGCGACCCCTCGCCTGCTGTTTCGCCGCGAGCGCGAGGGCACGGCCCACGCCGATTATCGGTGCCTCAGAACGGCTGTCAAGGGCGAACGGCTTCGCAGGAGGCGGACTGGCGGATCGGGGCGCAATGGCGTGATGGCCTACTCGCCCAGGGCTTCCACGTCGCCGAGGTCCCCTGCACGGCCGGTGGCACGCTTGTTCTTGATGAAGGCGTCACGACCGGTCACATCCACGGTGACCGGCCCGAAGTTGGCGCGCGTGCGGCCACCTGCTCGAGCGGCGCGCCGAACTGCTCCAGCGCTTGCATCACCCGGGCGGCGTTGTCGGGCGCGGGTTCGACCCAGACGTCCAGATCGCCAGTGGCGCGCGGCCGTCCGTGCACGCCGAGCGCGTAGGCGCCGACGATCAGGAACCGCACGTCATGGTCGACGAACGCGCGCAACAGATCGACAAAATCCTGATTCATCGGGAAACTCGCCGCGAAGGCGCCACTGTGCTTCGCTCAACTTCCACACCTGCAGGACCCGCAGATCGGGAGGCAGCGCGGCCCAATAACGCGCGTCGTCCCGATCATGAGCGCTGAGAGACGGATAGACCCGTGCCTCCATGCGGCCGCGTCGCGTCGCTGCGGGATCCACAGCCCGATTATCGCAGGAACGGAACGCGCATTCTACGACGTCCACGTCCGCTTCGGGGTCCCGCGCCAGACGAAGTAGACCGGGAGGCCGAGCAGCACGACGGCGATGCCGACGGCCGCGCGGCCGGGTTGGGTTGCGATCGTGTTGGCGACGAGTGCGGCCGCCGCGAGGATGAACAGCAGCGGGGTCCATGGATATCCGGGGACGCGAAACGGCCGCTCGGCGTGCGGTCTCGTACGCCGGAGCACGAACACGCACGCGGCTCCGAGCGCGTAGAAAATCCAGCCGACGAACACCACGTAGGTGAGCAGCTGTTCGAACGTCCCGGAGACGGCCAGCACCATCGCCCAGAGGGTCCCCGCGATGATGCTCACCGCAGGCGTTCCGTAGCGTGGATGCACCTCGGCGAGCTTCCGGAAGAACAGACCGTCTCTCGCCATGGCGTAGTAGACCCGAGGCGCCGTGATGGTCAGCCCGTTGGTGGCGGAAACGATCGACACGAGAATGGCCGCGGCGATGAGCTTCGCGGCGCCGGGGCCCACGATCGCACCCACCGCTTCGGCGGCCACCCGGTCGGATCTGGCGACGCCTTCCGTGCCCAGCGCCGCGAGGTAGCCGACGTTGGCGAACAGGTAGATCCCCATGAGCGACGCCGTGCCCAGCACGATCGCGCGCGGGAACGTGCGCTGCGGATTCATGGCCTCGCCCGCCGAGAACGTCACGTACTGCCAGCCTTCGTAGGCCCACAACACGCCGATCAGGCCGAGGCCCATCCCTGAGAGGATCGACGGCGTGAACGACACCGGCCAGAACGGCGCGGCGGCGGCCGGCGCGCCGCGGCGCGAGAGGACGAGCACGACGCTCATGATCAGCAGGGCGCCGACCTTGATCGCCGTGCTCCAGTTCTGGACGTCCGCGCTCCGTCTGGTGCTGCGCACGTTGATCGCCGCGACCACGCCCAGCAGCGCGACGGCGGCCAGCTTCTGACCGATCGGCCCGAGCGCGACGAACGGCTGCAGGTAGGAAGTGGACGCGACCGCGAGCGTCGCGGCAGAGCCCGTCGCAATTACCAGGAAGAACGTCCAGCCGTAGAGAAACGCGGTGAGCGGTCCGAACGCGTCGCGCACGTACACGTAGAGACCGCCGGCCGCGGGATTCATCGCGCCCAGCTCGCCGTAGGCCAGGGCGCCGAGGAGCGACAGCACGCCGCCCACGACCCAGACCAGCAGTGCGGGGCCGGCCTGCCCGCCCGCCTGCCGCAACACGCTGCCGGGCACCAGGAAGATGCCGGAGCCGATCACCGTGCCGATCACGATGAGGATCAGGTCCCGAAGGCCGAGCACACGGGCGAGGCGGTCTGACAAGGCCGCTACGATACCACCTACACCCGCGGGCCTTGCCACCCTGCCGCGAGGGCCTCACTCACCTCCGCGACGCGACCATGTCGCGACGCGGCCTGGTCTGCGTACTCTTGTCGAGCAGATCCCAGTCGGCGGCCGTGAGAATCACCCGGGCGTTGAAGCGATCCTGAGGGTACTTCGCGCCGCCGGAATGGTCGGAATGCCCGTGTGGTAAGCTACGGGCTCCGCTTTCTCCGCCCGCCCTCTTGGAGCCATCGTAGGTGGCTCACCGGACTGACCCGGAAGTAAGCCATCTCGCAAGCCCTTGCGTATGCCAGGCATCAGCACGATGCGGGCGTGGTCTGCCAAGGGCGACGACGAATTCGTTCTGCTTGCCACGTTCCGAAAAGAAGACGTTGAACCACTGAGGTCCAGCGTGATTGGTTTGAGAGGTCGGTATGAGCGCATCTCCGCCTGAACAACTGCTTGAACGGATCCGCGCGGAGTATCTTGAAATGCCGGGCTTGCGCTTGAAGCTCGAGCAGGTGCAACGGCTGTGCGGTGTGGAGCGCACACTGTGCCAGCTGGTCCTCGATTCGCTGGTGGATGCGAAGTTTCTGTGCGTGAAGCCGGACGGAGCCTACGCACGGCTGACGGACGGAGAGATTTCACGTCCACATGCAGCGAAGGCGGACCTCAGACGCGAACAGCGTTTCGTGAAGGCGTCGTAACTCAGCGGAAACGCGAGAACGCCGGCGACACCGGCCCTTCGGCTCCCCCGTGATCAGCCTTTGACGACGAATCCCTTTCCTGCCAGCACATCGCGAACGCGCTCGCGCAAGTCGCCTTGAAGCTCGACGCCGCCGTCGAGCACGGCGCCGCCGGTGCCGCACGCGCGCTTGAGCTCCTGACTGAGCGCTTTGAGAAACGCGGCGTTCTCAGGCAGGCCATCGATGACGGTGACGGTCTTCCCGCCCCGCCCTTTCTTCTCCATCCGCAGCTTCGCGACGATGCGCGCCGGGATCGACGCCGTCGCGGCGGTCTTGCTGCACTGGCAGTTGTTCTCCGGCCAGCCGCACCCCGGACACATGCGTCCGCGTCCGGTGGAATAGACGAGCCTGCCCTTCCCGCGATCGGTCATGCCTCGATTATGCCGCCGCGGTACGATGGGAGACCATGCCCCCGCCGCTCCGCATCCTGACGGCCGACCGCGGTGACGCCGGGCTGCGCCTCGATCTCGTGCTGCGCCGGCACCTCACCGATGTCGATGCGGCCACGCGCACACGCGTCCAGGCGTGGATCGAGAACGGGCACGTCACCGTGAACGGCACACCGGTGCGGCGAGTGTCTGCGCGCGCGGCGCGCGGCGATGTCGTCGCCGTGGCGCTGCCCGACGCCGTGCCCCGCCGCGTGATGGCAGCCGAGGACGTTGGGCTCGACATCCTGTACGAGGACGACCATCTGCTCGCCCTCAACAAACCCGCCGGCCTCGTCGTCCACCCTTCGTACCGGAATCGGGCGGGCACGCTGATGAACGCGCTGCTCTGGCATGCGCGCGCGTGGCCGGAGGGTCGCCGGCCGTCGCTCGTCGGGCGGCTCGACAAGTGGACGTCGGGGATCGTCATCGTCGCGAAGACCGCGGCCGTGCACACGGCGTTGCAGCGCGCGTTCGCGGCCAGCGACCCGGCCTTCGCCACAGGCTTCGGCGCGGCAGGCAGTGAAAAAGACTATCTGGCCGTGGTGTACGGGCGCGTGAACGTGGCGCGCGGCGAGATCGACCTGCGGATCGGCCACGAGGCGAGCGACCGCCGGCGGATGGTCGCGTCGGTGAAGGTCGGCGCGCCGAGCCTGACGCGGTTCGAGCGCCTGGCGCGCGTGGCCGCGCCGCGCGCGGGCCTGTCGCTGCTCCGCTGCCGGCTCGCGACTGGCCGCCGGCATCAGATCCGCGTCCACCTCGCGGCGCGCGGCTGGCCGCTGGTCGGCGATTCCACGTACGGCGAGCCGCGCTGGTCGCAGATGACCGACCCCGCGCTCGCCGCCGCGCTGCGCGCGTTTCCGCGTCAGGCGCTGCACGCATGGCGCGTGGCCCTCGCTCATCCCGTCACGCGCGCGCGACTGACGCTCGAGGCCCCGGTTCCAAAGGACATCGAACGGCTGCTCACCGTATCCGGTCTGGATTCTCGGCTTCTCAGTCGTCGTAGCGCAGGCCTTCAGGCCTGCCGGTCGTAGTCGTCGTAGCGCAGGCCTTCAGGCCTGCCGGACGGCTTGGAAAAATCCGGCCGCGCGGTTAGGCTGGATCCGTGAGCAGTGGCCAGGACCAGACCGGCGGCGCCGTCAAGGAACGGGTCAAGACCCAGAAGAAAGACCCGACCCTGTACAAGGTCGTCCTGCTCAACGATGACTACACGACGATGGAGTTCGTGATGCGCGTGCTGGAGACGGTATTCCAGAAGTCGCCGGCCGAGGCGTACCGCATCATGATGCAGGTGCATCTGGATGGCAGCGGCGTCGCGGGCGTGTACCCGTGGGAGGTCGCTGAAACGAAAGTGGAGACGCTGACGTCGATGGCGCGTCAGGCCGAGTATCCGCTCCGGGCGGCCATCGAAGAAGCGTGAGCTGACCTCTTGTTTTCCCCCGCTCTCGAGCTCGTGCTGACGATCGCCTACCGCGAGGCGGTGGCACGCCGGCACGCCTACATCACCCTCGAACATCTGCTGTACGCGCTCGCGCACGACACCGATGGGGAGCGGATTCTCGCCGCCTGCGGCACCGATCTGCCGCGGTTGCGTCGCGATCTGGACGCGTACCTGACGGAATCGGTCGAGCAGGTGAAGCGCGGCGACCCGCGCGAGCCGGAGCAGACGGCGGCGTTTCGCCGCGTGCTGCAGACGGCCGTCCTGCACGTCCAGAGCGCGCAGCGCGCGGAAGTGGACGCGGGCGATATCTGCGCCGCCATCCTGCAGCAACCCAAGACGCACGCGGCGCAGCTGCTCGCCGAGCAGGGCGTCACGCGGCTCGACGTCCTCGAGTACATCGCGCATGGGATCTCGAAAACGCCGCTCGGTGGCCCACCCGGTCCCGCGGAGCACGGCTCGACCTCCGGCGGCGGCGACGAAGGATCGGCGACCTCGCGCGATCCGCTCTCGGCCTACTGCTCCAACCTCACCGAGCGCGCGCGGCAGGGCCTGCTCGATCCGCTGATCGGCCGCGCCGACGAGCTCCAGCGCACGATCGAAGTCCTCTGCCGGCGGCGCAAGAACAACCCGGTGTTCGTGGGCGAGGCCGGCGTCGGCAAGACGGCGATGGCCGAAGGCCTCGCCACGCGCCTGCTCGCAGACGATGTGCAGGGGGCGCTGAAGGGGGCGGAGATCTTCGCGCTCGACACCGGGGGCCTCCTGGCCGGCACGCGCTTCCGCGGCGATTTCGAGGAGCGCTTCAAGGCCGTGATCAAGGCGCTCAGCGCCCGGCCCAGGGCGATCCTCTTCATCGACGAGATTCACGCCACCGTCGGGGCGGGCGCGACGACCGGCGGCACGATGGATCTCGCCACGCTCATCAAGCCGATCCTGACGGCGGGCGACCTGCGGGTGATCGGCTCGACGACCTTCGACGAGTTCAAGCACATCGAGAAGGACCGCGCGCTCGCCCGTCGGCTGCAGAAGATCACCATCGACGAACCGTCCATCGACGAGGCCATCAAGATTCTCGCGGGCCTCCGGAGCCGGTACGAAGAACACCATGGCGTCCAGTACACCGACGGCGCGCTCGAAGCGGCCGTGAAGCTCGCCGGGCGTCACCTCCGCGACTACCGGCTGCCCGACAGCGCGATCGATCTCCTCGACGAAGCGGGCTCGGTCGCGCGGCTCGCCGCACCGGCCACAGCCGTCGCACCGTCCGCACCGTCCACATCGTCCGCATCGTCCGCATCGTCCGCACTGGCCGCACCAGCCGTGTCCGCCCCTGTGATCGTGGACGCGGCCGACATCGAGCGGGTCGTGGCGCGGATCGCGCGCATCCCGGCGCGGCAGGCCTCCTCCTCGGATCGCGAACGGCTGCGGACGCTCGAAGAATCGCTGCAGCGCGTGGTGTTCGGGCAGCCCGAAGCCGTGCATCTGGTCGCGCAGGCGATCAAGCGCGCGCGCGCCGGTCTCGGTCAGCCCGATCGGCCCTCCGGGTGCTTTCTGTTCACGGGGCCGACGGGGGTCGGGAAGACGGAGCTCGCCAAGCAGCTCGCGATCCAGCTCGGGAACGAGTTCAACCGCATCGACATGAGCGAGTACATGGAAAAGCACGCGGTGGCGCGGCTCATCGGCGCGCCCCCGGGCTATGTCGGGTTCGAGCAGGGTGGACTGCTCGTCGACATGGTGCGCACGCATCCCTACAGCGTCGTGCTGCTCGACGAGATCGAGAAGGCGCACCCGGACATCTACAACATCCTGCTGCAGGTGATGGACCACGCCGCGCTCACCGACAACACGGGCCGGAAGGCGGACTTCAGAAACGTCGTGCTGATTCTCACGTCCAACGCGGGATCGCGCGAGATGAGCGCGACGTCGATTGGTTTCGCCGACGGCGGCAGCGGCGACGCCTACGACGACCGCGTGCGCCGGGCCTCGGCGAGCAAGTCGAAAGCCGCGATCGAGCGTGTCTTCAGCCCGGAATTCCGCAACCGGCTCGACGCGATCGTGACGTTCCGCCCGCTCTCGGCGGCGGTGATGGAGGAGATCGTCGAGAAGTTCGTGCTGCAGCTCGAGCAGCAGCTCGCCGAACGGCATGTCGCCATCACGCTGGCGCCGGAGGCGCGGGCGTGGCTCGCGGTGAAGGGCTACGACCCGGTGTTTGGCGCGCGGCCGCTCGGGCGCGTCATCCAGAAGGAAGTCCGCGATCCGCTCACCGACGAGATTCTCTTCGGCACGCTCGAGCACGGCGGCACCGTGACGATCGGCGTCGCCGGCGATCACCTGACGTTTTCGTACGAAGGACGAACGCTCTAGGCTAGGCGCGTCCCGCGAACTCGCGGGTCTCGGTGTGGACCTTGATCTTCTCCCCCTCCTTGATGAAGAGGGGCACGCGGATTTCCATGCCGGTCTCGAGCGTCGCCACCTTCGTGACGCTGCCGCTGGCCGTGTCGCCGCGCGCGCCGGCCTCCGTCGAGGTCACCTTGATCTCGACGTGCGGCGGGAACTGGATCCCGATCGGACGGCCGTTGTACGTCTGGATCTGGACCATGACGTTGTCGGCCAGGAGGTACCGGTCGTCGCCGACCAGATCGGGTCCGAGCGTCAGGGTTTCGAACGATTCCTGGTCCATGAAGTGGTAGCCACCGCTGTCGCCGTACAGGTAGGACGCGGGCAATCTGGCGAGATCGGGCTCGTTGAACTTCTCCCCTGCCTTGAAGGTCCTATCGAAGACCGCGCGGGTGAGCATGTTCCGCATCTTGACGCGCACCAGGGTCTGCCCGCCGCGGGCGGTGGGCTTGGACACGTCGACGTCGAGACAGACATACGGGGCGTTCTCGTACTCGAAATACATCTTCCGCTTGATTTCAATCGCCTCAATCATGCTGGCCATGAAGAGGCATTGTACCTTCCCTGCTCGCGCGGCTTCAGCTGCCGGCGGCGTGATTGCTCATCGCGTCCGCGTCGCGCGCCCTCCGCGAGCCGCGCCCGAAGGTCTTCGTCGCCGAGCACGCGGGCCAGCGCTTCGGCCACCGCCAGGCCGCAGCCCTCGTCGAGCGTCGGCCGCACGAAGCGATCGGCGCGGTCCCAGCCATCGCCGTCGGTGCGCGTGTCGAGGCGTCCGGGAACCATCAGCACAAGCGCGCGCATGGCGCTACGTGCGCCACGGCGCGTCACCGACCCGCCCGTCGAACGCGGCCGCGGCCACGTGCGATTCGTGCAGCGTCACACGCACGCTTTCGACCGCGCGCGCTCCCCCGCCCAGATCTCCGCGGTTGATCGCCCCGACGATGCGGTCGAACACGGTGCGCGCGAGAAACTCGGTCGTGGTGTTGCGGCCGGTGAACGACGGCTCCTCGTCGAGGTTGCGGTAGCTCAGGGCCGCAAGCACCACGCGCAGCGCCTCCGTCGCGCGGCCGACGTCGACGACGATGCCGTCGGCGTCGAGGTCGGGCCGGCGGAACTCGACGTCAACGACGTAGGTGGCGCCATGCAGCCGCTGCGCCGGACCGAACACCTCGCCGTGGAAGCTGTGGGCAATCATCATGTGATTGCGGACGGATACGCTGTACATCGATGCTCCTGGCAGGCCTGAAGGCCTGCGCTACACTCTCGTCTGAAGGCCTGCGCTACACTCTCGTCTGAAGGCCTGCGCTACACTCTCGTCTGAAGGCCTGCGCTACACTCTCGTCTGAAGGCCCGCGCTACGCTCTCGGTCGAGGGAGA
>Ga0082335_1002350_pt1 | contig 35771 bp, 23 predicted proteins | sample Subgrocontami58m_FD_72375 | JGI IMG/M metagenome (GOLD analysis project Ga0082335, IMG submission 72375) | Subsurface groundwater microbial communities from S. Glens Falls, New York, USA - GMW37 contaminated, 5.8 m (SPADES assembly) (version 2) ... | reverse complement strand
GGGCTAGGGGGGGTTGCCGAGGGGGGGTTGCCGCAGAGTTGGGAGAGGCGGGATCTCGATCTTGAATCGTGAACACATGGACGTTGTATCCCCGTGCGCGCAGACGCTCGACATAATCAAACGCAACATTGCCCATGCCGCCGCGATAGGGCGGATAGGTGCAGACGACGTGGGCGATCGTGGCGTTTGAGTGATACATGACTAGCGAATAAAGCGCTTCAAGAAAAACCAGAGACTCGCCAGGACGGGGTTGATGAGGCGATCGACAAGCGCGCTGCTCGTCTCCTGATGTTCGATCTTCCCAGTCCACAAACGGACGATCTCCCGATCATCGACTCGACGAATGCTACGGCTCTCGCGACGTTTGCGCGCGACGTACACCCAGGTGCGAGGGCTTAGGAGATTGATGTACACGAGGACTTTCTCCTTGAGCCACCCGCCCTTGATCGCAAAGAGGACAAGCCCAAGCTCGGCAACGAGCATGAAGGGGGCGAGCAAAAGGAGCGTCCGGGCTTGCAGGTGCGAGGCATGGACGAGTACGCGGTTGCGCTCCATCCAGTAGAACTTTTGAATCGAACGCCTGAACTCATAATCGTGATAGGCGATCGAGTCGATAGCGAGAACATTCTTATACCCAGCGAGCCGAATCCGCCATCCAAGCTCCAGATCCTCGTGATACAGAAACAGGAATGGATCCAAGAGCCCGACCTGCCGCAGAACGGTCGCCCGATACAACACCGCCGCCCCACTCGCATACGCGATCTCTGGGGTCAGGTCTTCAGTCTTCGGTTTTTGAGAAACAATGGCCTTTTTTGCAAAACCGTAGACTGAAGACTTGACCCCAGCGAACCCGAAGCCAAGGAAGTGCACCATGCCTCCGGTGGCGTTCACGACGTCTGGGTGCTTCCACAGCATAATGCGCGATTGAACCGCGCCGATCTTCTCGTCTGTGTGCGCGAGCTTCACCGCCTCCGTAATCGCATCCTGGTGTAGCTTCGCGTCGCCGTTGAGCAGGAACACGTAGTCAACACCCTCAAGGAGCGCGTGCTTCATCCCAAGGTTGTTCCCTTGTGCGAACCCGAGGTTCGTAGCGCTGGGCATGAACGTGATACCGGATTGCTGTCTGAGCCAATCAGGGCTCCCGTCCTTGGAGTCGTTGTCAACGACGATGACCTCGAGCTTCTCGGATGGATAGTTGAGCCTGTGCAAAGACTCGAAGACCTCCGGCAGGTAGGACCGGTCGTTGTAACACAGATAGATAATCGCGACACGTGGGAGCATGCTATGGTGCAAGAAATTTTTCAGCAGCTGTTCTCACTTTTTCTTTTCGTTTTGCTTCAAGAGCCTCCCCGACAAGGAGCTCGTGGATGCGCTCATTGACCGCACCCTCGTCCTTTCCCTGCAGCCCCTCACCAATGTAGCGCGTTGCCTTTGCATTCCATCCCCAGATCAACATGCTCGGATCTGCCGCAACGAGCTTGTCGATAAGCGAGTCCTCTGCGAAAAATTCATCCAGTTCGACAGGAAGCCCTGATTCCGTCGGCGTATTATCAGAAAAACCTCGCAGATGAAAAAGAAGCTTCTCCCCCTCTGGCGTTGACGGGTCGAGGACGAAACCCGGCTTGAACACCAACACCACGTCCACATCGCTTGTCGCGGAAGGAACCTTCCGAGTATCCATCCGGCTTCCACACAAAATCATCCCAACGACATCGCTCTGGTGCACTCGCAGCTTCTCAAGATACCTCCGCATCTCCTGTACCAACAGTTCAATCTGCTCCTGCCGCTGCTCAACCGACACCTCTGTGGTTCCAGGCTCGCGTAGTCCCAACATTCGTCTTGTCTTTTTGACAGCCTCGCCAGAAATCTGTTCAGGGAGCGTTTTGAGTTCGTGGCCAGAACGAACTAAAAATTCGTCGAGACGATCTGAAGGAAGCGCATCAAGCTCCTCCTGTGAAAGAACCCCACGATCAACAAGGAGCCGTCCGACGTGAGTCTGTGCCTGCTTGATCACCTCCAACCCAGCCAGTTCTTTCCCCTCTTGAGTAGTACAAAAACCGTTTTCATGAGTTTTCCCACACACCTTACAGGCTTGCTCTGACATACGCTATTTCTTAGGATCGTCTAATTCGTCCACCGAGAGCTTGCGCACCAGTCGCGTGATCTCGCTCTCCACCTGCTCGATCTTCACATACAGGCGGAAGATGAGGTAGAAGATCACGACCAGGGACAGATAAATCACGACGTCGGCCCCGCGACCCACACCCACGACGCGCGCCAGAGCGTCGGCCGACTGTGGAAGCGCGGCCACCACGCCGGCAACGATCCAGAACAGGATCCAAAAAAGGAGCCAGCGTCTGGTGACGACCCCCTTTTTGAATTGCCGGACGGTACGCGTGATCGCGAATAGCGCGAACACGATGATCAGGAATTGGATGATGCTCATAGTTCAACAGGTTCACTACAAGTAGCTACCGGGTAAGGCGACGCACAACAAGTTTTAAGAGCGTCTTGAGACCGACGATGAAACTCTGGCCTTTGGAGAGCGAGTAGGGTGTGTAAATGGCTTTGATGGGGACTTCGACGAGCGTCAACTTGTTGCGCTTCGCCTCGGCAATAAGCTCGGAGGACACCTCCATGCGGTTCGTCTTGAGGTGCATCTTAGAGATGGCATAACGCGTGAGGGCTCGAAAGCCAGACTGACTGTCCGTGACCCACGCCCCAAACAAGAAAAACGTCACCAAGTTCCCGACGATCTGCGCCACGCGTCGATGCAGGGGCATGCCCACAAACCCCGTGAGCATGCGCGAGCCGATAACGACGTCAGCGCCTTGTTCGATCGCACTCATGAGCGCAGGGATCTGCGCTGGATCGTGCTGGCCGTCAGCGTCGAGCGTCACGACGATGTCCGCGCCGAGTTTCTGCGCGGTCGCAAATCCCGTCCCGATCGCCGCACCCAGGCCACGGTTGATCACATGGCTCACCACGATCGCCCCTTGAGTACGCGCAATCTGCGCCGTCCGATCCGTGCTACCATCATCCACAACAATGACACCGTCCACATAGGGACGGGTGCGTGAAAGCACATCAGCAATCGTTGTTTCTTCGTTGTAGGCCGGAACAGCCGCCAGGATTTTCATAGGTTCTATAGGTCCCATATGACCTATAAATTCGTCAGCAAAATCTTATTGGCTTTCATGTATTCAATCGTCTGGCGCAATCCGTCCTCCAAGCGCACAAGCGGGAACCACCCCAGCTCCTTGGCGCGTTCGATTCTGGGAAGTGCCAATTCGGAGAGGAAGACGAAGTTCTCCCCCTCAACAATCTTTGAGGTCGACGATGTCATGGCGATGATCTTCGTAGCGACGTCCTCAAGGGACAGGTCAACATCGCTCCCGAGATTCACGGGACCGGCATACTCCGGCGCTGCCATGATGCGCATGATCCCATCGATCACATCGTTAATGTAGCACAGGCTTGTGCGGAACCCGCGACCGCCGTACATCACCAAATCCTTGCCGTCCAATGCATTGATCACGAAGTCCGGGATGAGTTGCCCGTCAAAGAGCGGCATCCGTGGACCAAACGTGCGGAAAATGCGTGCGATGCGGATCTCCAAACTGTGTACCTGACGGTACGTCTCAAACATCGTCTCCGAAAACCGCTTCCCCTCGTCGTAACACGCCCGGGGGGTAAGTTGGTCAACGACCCCAAGCTCTTCTTCGCCCACGAGCCCGCTCTTGTCCTTGCGCGTGCCGTAGACGACGGAGCTGGAAGAAAGGAGAATCCGCGCGCGATACTTTTTGGCGAGCTCGAGGACGTGGTAATTTCCCAGGCTGTTGGAGAGGAGCGTTTGGATTTTGAACTGGTCGAAGTTCTTGATCGAGGTCGGACAGGCAAAGTGGTAAATCTCCTGGATGCCCTGGAACGGAATCTTAAACGAGGCGAGCTCGGCAAAACTCTCCAGATCAAACGGCTGGTTGACGTCCAGACGGATGAATCGGAAGTTTTGGTTTTGCAAGAGCGTCTCGATGTTCTTCGTCTCTCCGGTCGCAAGATTGTCCGCGCAGATCACCCGATGCCCCGCCTTGAGCAGAGCCTCGCACAGGAACGAGCCGATGAATCCGGCACCGCCGGTGACAAGAACATTTTTGTTTTCAAACGTGAGAGGTTGTGGCATATGACTGTAGAGGTCTCTGTAAAAGTGATTGAGTCGTTGAGTGGTTGAGTGGTTGAGTGAATCGCGCAAGAACGAGTGACTCAACCACTCAACCACTCAACCACTAAACGACTTTTTCAGAACTCTCTTTAGTATACCAGATTCTACAGTCCCCACGCAGCCGAGTTGATCCCACCGCGATCCCCCTGGTCATCGCTAAAAAACGTGCCAATCAGCTTGGCATACCCGTTATAGACACGAATGTGCGGGCCTCCGCCAGACCCAGCTGCGGTGATGATGGACGCGCCTGGCCACTCGCTCAAGTTGCCAACGGACAAGCGCACGCCGCCACGGAACGCGGAATCGTAGGCAAAGAATGTTCCCAGCCGCTTCCCCTCCCCGTCGAAAATCTGCACCTGCGGCCCACCGCCATTGTCCGTCCCGGTTACGATTTCATCATCCCCGTCGCCGTCGAGATCGCCGCTGGCCACAAAAACTCCCTTGTCGTACGTCGACGCATAAGCAAGGAACTCGCTCACGAACGCCCCATCAGAGCCATAGACGCGAACGAGCGGCTCGTGTCCCTCTCCAGGACTCACGACCACCTCGTCGCTCCCGTCCCCATCGACATCCCCCAGCGCGACGCGAACGCTCGCGTTGCTCATGGACCCAAAAGCGCCATAGGGACGAAACGCGTCGTGGAGAGGAACGCCGCCCTTATCGAATATCCGCACGCGCCCGCCACCGCCCGTATCGGTTGACACGGCGATCTCCTCGATCCCGTCGCCGTCGATGTCACCGGTGGCGACGTAGAGCCCGGAGCGCAACGTGACCTCGAAGGCAAAAAACTGACTCTCTAAGTTTCCCTCAAGATCAAACACGCGCACCTGCGGGCCGCCACCGGGACCCGGAACCGTCACGATCTCCTCCGCGCCATCCCCGTCCACATCGCCCATGGTCAATCGCACGCCTCCTGTGTACGAAGCGTCGTAAGCGTCAAACGAAGCGACCACCTCGCTTCCGCTCTTGGTGAACACACGCACCGTGGGTGGACTCCCGGACTCGGGCGCCACGGCGATGCGGTAGCTGGAGGCCGTACTGGATAAAGTCGCGGAACCTGTGTCACCGATGTCGGCGAACGAGGGTGCCAGCGCGAGCGCCGTCGCCACATTGAGCCGCCCGGCTCCCATCTTTCCCGTCGCGTCCCCTGTGGCTGTCACGGGGTCAACGGACAAGCGCAGAATAGACTTGATGTCGCCTGGCGTAAGCGAGTGGTACGCGGACTTCAAAAGTGCGGCAGCGCCCGCGACCATGGGCGAGGCCATGGAGGTTCCAGACCACGAGTCCTGATACAGCCCATCGCTCATCTCCAACCAATCGTCGTCCTGGTACACGGCGCTGAAAATGTCCTGTCCGGGAGCGGAGATGTCCGTACACTGTGCGCCGTAGTTTGAAAACTCGGCTTTCACGTCTTCTTGATCCGTCGCCGCCACCCCCAGAATCCAATCCTCGTTGGCCCGCTCCCCAAAGCACGCAGGGTAAATGGGAGAGTCGTCGATGTTTATGCCCCCGTCGTCGGCGTTCCCCATCGCGGCCACGACCACGATCCCGGCCTCGTAGGCCTCCTCAATGGAGCGACGCAGGGCATCGTCAAAATCAAATCCCGTGAAGCTCAAGTTGATCACGTCAGCGCCGTTTTGCCTGGCGTACTCCACGCCCAGCCGCGCGAGGTTGGAGTCCCCAATCCCTTGGTTGTCCAGGATCCGCACACTCATCAGCTTCACATCCCACACAATCCCGGCAATGCCCTCGTCGTTATTTCCCACAGCGCCGATGATGCCCGCGATGACCGTGCCGTGAGAAACGGCCCCTTCGTCAAACGCCTCGTCCTGATTGGGAATGGGCGTGCCGTCATCGTCGATGAAGTCGTAGCCGTTCACATCATCGACATAGCCGTTGTTGTCGTTGTCAATCCCGTCGAGCGCGACCTCGCCTGCGTTCACCCAAATGTTTGCTTCGAGGTCTGGGTGGTTAAGGTCGATCCCGGTATCGAGCACGGCGACGACAACGCTTCCGTCTCCGGTGTGCGCGTCCCAGGCGTCGTACGCTCCGATGGTTTCCAAGTACCATTGTTCCTCGAGATACTCGTCGCCGGGCGTGAAGGCCTGGACCGGCAATGCTCCTGCGATCAGGAAACAAAAAAGCACCCCCTGCGTGATCCGTGGAAAGAGCGAGTAACTCCTCATAGAGACCTCTGCAAAAGTCATTAAGTCGTTGAGTGGTTGAGTGATTGAGTAACTCAACGACTAAACCACTCAACCACTAAACGACTTTTTCAGAACTCTCCATAGATTAATAAATGCCAACGGCAGCGCCGAAGCGGTTCGTGGGCTCGAAGGCGAAGAACCCGCCGATCAGACCTCCTTGACGGTTAAAGATGCGCACCTGCGGTCCGCCTCCGCTAGAAGGGCTCACATAGAGCTCTGGCAAACCGTTTGCATCGATGTCTCCGGCGGCAAGCTCGACCCCGCCGCGGTATTCTATTGGGAAGGCAAGAAACGTTCCGGCTAATTGTCCTGACGTATTATACACGGCTACCTGCGGAACGTGCCCAGAGGCAGGAGCCACGACGATCTCGTCGCCACCATCCCCGTTAAGGTCAATGCTCGCCACGTTCAAACCAGACACCTCTCCATTAAACGCCGTAAACGATCCTTTGTACCGGCCTGTCCCGTCATGCACGAACACGGCTCCGTCACCTGCGGACGCTTTGACAGAAATCACTTCGAGCCCTGGGCTCGTGTCCATATTCCCAAGTGCAAGCCGCACGGCTGACGTGGTTCGTCCCAGTGGGAAGAATGCCCCCTTCAAGTGGCCGTAGCGATTGAAGATGCGCACCTGGCCAGTCCCGCCGGTGTCCGATGTCACCAAAATTTCGTCCACGCCGTCTGCATTCACATCTCCCACCGCGACAAAAATGCCGCGCCGGTCTCCCTCGTCAAAGGCGAAAAACTGTCCCTCAACATTTCCATTCAGGTCAAAAATCCGAATCTGTGGGCCGCCTCCCGGGCCTGCGCCCGTAATGATCTCCTCTTCTCCATCGCCATCCACATCGCCCACGGCCAATCTCACTCCCCCACGAAATGCCGGGTCGTAGGCGTTGAACTGCGCGAGGATCTCGCCCCGACCGTTTACGCGCACAACCGTGGGTTCTGCGCCGCGATGTTGCGCAACGACAAACGACGCGGACGGCTCGAGCACAGATCGACGAGAGACCGACGAGGCGGCTCCCGCAAAGTCGGAGGCATACGCAAGCGCGCGGGCAAGATTGAGTCGGCCAGCGCCCAATCGTTTACGCGCTTCTGGCGACGTCTCCGCCACAGGATCGACGGAGAGCTTGAGCGCGTTGCGGATTTGTTCGGGGGTCAGACTCGGATACGCTGATCGAAGAAGCGCCGCGGCGCCTGAAACCATCGGGGCGGCGATCGAGGTCCCTTCCCAAGGCGAGGCGTAGGCGGTCACGAAGACGAGCTTTTGCGAGTCGTTGTACACGCTCGCGAATATGTTCACGCCCGGGGCGGCAAGGTCAGTGCAGCGCGTTCCGAAATTGGAGAAGTCCGCCTTCTGGTCGTCCTGGTTGGTCGCCGCCACGCCGATGATAACGTTCCTCCCGATCTCGCCATCGAAACACGCGGGGTAGATCGGGGACAGGTCTGTATCGATGTCGCCGTTGCCGATCGCCGCGACGATCACCACGCCCTGGTCATAGGCCCACTCGATCGTCTCACGCAGACGGTCGTCTGTTTGCGAGAATGTAAAGCTCAAGTTCACCACGTCCGCGCCGTTCTCCACGGCGTAGATAATCGCTCGACGGACATCGGTCGTTGACCCCGAGCCGAACTCGTTGAGTACGCGAAGCGGCATGATCTTCACGTCCCAGTTGATTCCAGCGATCCCCAGTCCGTTGTTTGCCGTGGCGCCGATGATGCCCGCGATGACCGTGCCGTGCGAGGCTACGGTATCGTTCACGCCCTCCCCGACTTCGGGCGATGGATCCGAGTCGCCATCGACAAAATCCCAACCCATGACGTCGTCCTCGTAGCCATTGCGGTCGTCGTCTGTCCCGTCATCAGCACGCTCGTCCTCATTCTTCCAGTACTGTCCAGCAAGATCCTCATGATCCAAATCAAACCCAGCATCGAGCACAGCGACGATCGTTTCCTCCGACCCCGTTTCAATGTCCCAAGCCGCGGGAGCGTCCAGACGGTCGAGGTACCACAACTCGAAACGAAAACGATCCGTCACGTCACGGGCGGAGGCGGGGAGGGTTGAGATGGCTACAAGGGCTACAAGGGCTACGAGGGCTACAAGGCTCCGCGAATTATAAACAACCCTCGTAGCCCTCGTAGCCCTTTTCAATACTAAATGCCGCATATTTACTGCGGCATTGTAACGATTTTCTGTTTTCCTGTCATCTTCCCGTCCGTCGAGTGTCTGGAAGCAAGCCATCTTTCTGCATTCGGCTTTCGAGCTCGCGAAATTGACGATTGCTCAACACTGGCTCCAAGAGAGGGCGAAGCAATGAGAGGCGAAATTCCGGTGGCCAAGAACGATCCGGGCCGCCGACGGGTTTTTTTTCATGCACCCATTTATTATAGTGTGCTTGATACCTCCCACTGACATTCACCAAGATTAAGTCGGACAAACCCAGCTCTCGACATGTGATGTCTTTGTATTTCTCGAGTCGTTTACGTTTCCTCTCCAGTTTCTCTTTCGTTGCTGGGACATGATCGTCCATTGTTGAAAATTGAATGCCCAATGGTCGTGCGTGGGACTCACGCCCGATCGGACGAATTTGAAAATCGACCATCTGGATAACATCGTTGTACACGTCCGAGTCTTCAACCAGAATCGGAAGATCATACTCGATCGCGCACTTCTCCAACCACGTCCGTACCATCCGTTCACCGATAAACCCTGCCGACTCTTCTCCTGTTTCCAATCGTTGCAAAGCTGCTTGAAAAATCTCCCCCAAGGGCTTCATGGGCTGCGACTGCTTCTGTGTAGCAGGGAGAGATTGTCGACGTTTAGCGGCTCCGACCGCCTTGGGCATTTTCTGACTTTCTTCTAACGCGATCTGCCGTTGCAGCAGCTTCCAAATCGCCCGGCGCGCCTCGCGGGCGAAGTATCTCTTTCTCACGGGAAGAGGAACGCTCTGTGCGTCCAATTGATAGTGAACCCCCCATTCGCCCGCAGTCAGAAGTTCGCCAGGCGTTATCTCAAATGTTTCTCCATCATGCCGTTGCCATATCAGCTTCCCGTCTGTGAAACGAACGAACCGTTGCCGGTTCGCCTGCGCTTCCAGCGTGTCTTGGGGCTCCTCGCCTCGCAGCTGCTGGTGGAGGATCGCCATGATGCGCTGTTTATCCTGCTGCAAATGAAAAACGACTCGTTGAACCTCCACGGAGGTTCGCGCTTCATGCGCCAGCTGCTCCAATTCAAGATCGATTATCTGGTCGAGCACCTGGGTATCTTGCGAGGAGCCGTCGACGACCTCTCGAGCGAATTTTTTGTGTGTCTCGAGTCTTCGAGCAAAATCTTCCCTCATACGGGGTCAGGTCGGGCTACGGGCTTTTGATTATACTTGCCACGACTTATTTTACCAACAACGGAACGATCAAGCCTGATAAAGCGAGCGATCTCGCTCGCAAGGTATCCGCATCGTATCCTCGCAAAGGCAATGGCTTTATCACGTTCTTCTTTCGGCATTCCATCGGTAAAAATTTCTTCTAGTCTCGGTCTCCCAACGATGCGTTGCTCGCGCGGATACTCCTTGAGCTTCTCGGATCCGGCCGTGTGATTGTCCCAAATCCAATGAACGAATTGAGGTGAGCCAAGGATGAAGTCGTGTTCGAGCTCGTCGTAGGGATCGGGGGCGTCGATGCCGTCCATCACGAAACGACGGTACGCTTTTTGTGCCGTCTTTCGTTCCTCATCAAAAGCTTTCAACAGCCAATCGACATGGAGCCACTCGGGCACGGTCGCTGTTCCGGCTGTTGCGTTGTAGCTGCACCATTTCCATTTACGAGGGTGGTCGACCAACCCCGCGCGCACCGCATTGAGAACGATGTATCGAGCCACCGCCAAGAGATACGTCTCCTTCTCGATCACGAAGGCCTTGAACCGGCCTTGGAAAAGATGACCAACGCGTCCATGACGTGTGTTGAACCACAAAGCGTAATTTCCGTTGAGGTCGCGCATGGCCGTGGAGAGATTTGCGTCCGGTGTCTCGATGAGCAGATGGAAGTGGTTGCTCATGAGGCAGTGCGCGTGCACGACGAGGTTGTGAGTTTTCACGACGTCTTCGAGCCAATCAAGGAAGCCATACCGATCCTGGTCGTCCAAAAAAATGTCCTGCTTGGCGTTGCCTCGCACAATGACGTGGTAGAGGGCGCCTTCATAGAGAACGCGAAGTGGTCTTGCCATAATTTTTCACTTTACCTTAGAACCCTCTGCAAAAAGCCCGTAGCCCGACCTGACCCCATGTGTGTGCGTCCCCTCATATCAGAACGTCGCGTCAATCGTCCTGGCGGAACTCTGTGCCGTGCTTGGCGTGAAGTCAACGCTACTTTCGATGGTGCTCCCAATGCGATAGTTGCCAAAAAACACATCTTCAACAGTGTGGATCGTCGATGCCCAGTCGTCGCCAAAAATCACTTCGGCGATTTGCGCATTAGCGATCGGACGCAGCAGGCCGCCGTAGGAAACCGCGTACACGGTTTTGGTGGAAAATTTTACCAGCCGCGCGCCTGGTCGATAGGTGACGTTTCGTCCCAACGGTAGTTCCGCCATGGCAGAGGCCGAGAGGATCACGAGATCGTCAAAGTCGGCGTACCACGAGGCGAAAATGGACTCGTTGGGGAACGCATGGCGCTTGCCGTCCACGCCGTAATAGTACACAGCCGTGCACGAATCGTTGGGCAACACATCGCCTTCGCAAGCGATTTTGACGATTTCGCCAGGATCCACATGCGTGGAGCCTGCGCGTACCGAAACGGTGGCCGATTTTCCGCTCGTGGAACGCCCGGCGTCATCGACGCAGCGGGCGTAAAGCGTGTGCGTCCCGCTCTTGTCAAACGACAACGTGGTATACGCGACATCTGTTTTCACGGTCATGCCACGCGCACGTCCATCGTCAACATAGAGGTTACAGGACTCGATGGCACCTTCAGAGGTGAGCCGTGTTGAGAACGTCACCGTCTCGCCTCTCACCGCCGTCGTGGGCGTGATGCGGCTGACCGTGAGCGCACTGGAGGACGTGGCATTGACATCCACGGTAAAGGAAAGCGTCGCGGTCGCGCTCACGTTGCCAGCGCGGTCAACGGCGTAGAGCATGGCTGTGTGCGCACCGTTTGTGAGCGTCGTATCATATGTCGTTGAGGTCGTATTGCCAACGTCCGCGTATGCGCCAGAATCAACTTTGAATCTGTAATAATCCACCGAGGATTCTGCGTCGATTGCCGGACTCCAGCCAAACGTAGGCGTGGCATCTGTGACGGCATCGTTGTCCCCTTCCACATCAAAATTCGCCGGCTTGGATGGCGCGCTGTCATCGAAGCGATAGACCACCCCGCCTACGCCCACGCCCCAGCGCTCATCCGCGGAGACCTGATAGAGGTCGCGCAGTACTGGGAACCCATTCGTAGATAACCTCTCCCATGTACTCCCGCCGTCATCCGTTTCCAAAAGCGCACCGCTGAACCCCGAGAGTATCCCCGAGGTCGTCGAGGTAAAGGAGATGTCGTAAATATCCTCGCCACTTTCCAGCTCCTCAACGGGAATCGCGGACCACGAGGATCCTCCGTTTGTGGTCTTGAGCAGCGTTCGATCCGCGCCAGCAACCCAGCCGCGCGTTGAATCGAAAAATTTCACTCTCAAGAGATCACTGGTTGTCCCTGAAGACTGTATCGTCCAACTTGTACCGCCGTTCGCGCTCGTGGCGATGGTTCCGTTCTCGCCCACGACCCACAGTTTCTTTGTCGACGTCGCAACGATATTGTTGAGTGTCGCGGTTCCGCCTACGATGGGACTGGCGACCTTCGTCCACGTTGACCCGCCGTTGGTCGTTTTTAGCACGAGCGCGTGCGTCCCCACGGCATATCCAACACTCGACGAGGGAAATGTCACGCTAAAGAGTCCATATGACTGTTCCGCAGCCGACAATCCCGTGGTCGTCGCGCGTGTCCAGGTACTCCCTGCGTCGCTGGTCTGCAAAATCACACCGCTGGATCCCACGGCGATCGCTTTTGTTTCCGAGAGCGTGACCACGTCGTAGAGATCGCTGCTTGTGCCGCTTGATTTGCTCTTCCAGGTCGCTCCGGCATCCAGACTCACGACGATGGTTCCGCTTACGCCCACGGCCATCACAACATCATCTTGAACATCAATGTGATATAGCGTGAGACTTGTGGGTTGTGAGAGGAGCGCCCACGCCGATGCGGAGACGCTCAAAGGCATGCTCGCAAACAAGGCGACCAGGACATACACGGAAACAAAACGCGTAGGCATAGGGAGGGATGACCCAATGGGGCTAGAAGTTGTCATCCAGAATGTCGACGGAGTCCTCGGCTGCGTCTTTATTGTAGTCGTCAGCGGAGTCGATCATCTCGCCAAAGTCGTAGTTCCCCCAGAAGCCGTCGGCGATGTCATCGATCTGTTGATTCCAGTCCGAGCCGTACAGAGCCTCGGCCACTTCCTCGCTCGCGATCGCGCGAAGCACTCCGAGCGCCTCCACAGCATACACGGTCGGGACGCTCTGGAACTTCACCATGCGCGTGCCTGGGTGATAGGTGACGTTGCCGCCAAGCGAGAGATCGGAGAGAAAATCGCCGCTCACTTCCACGACGGAATCAAAATTCTCGAACCAAGTGAAAAACACCTTCTCGTTTGGAAACGCATGGCGCTTCCCGTCGGTGGCGTAATAGTAGACCGCGCGACACGGGTCGTTCACATCCGTCTCGCCGACGCAGGCGAGCTTCACGAGATTGCCAGGCTCGGCCTCTGCAGACTCGCCAAGGCCTGGGTCTACCTCCTCGACTGCCTCCACAACATCCTCGACCACTTCGTAGTTATACACTGACGAGTACACATCATAGTCCGTGCCAGCGACCCACAGATCCTGCGCGTCGCGGACATAGGCGCTGTAGAACGTGATGTTCTCGTTCACGAAGTCGCGCGCGGTCCAGGTGTCTCCACCGTCTTGTGAGACGAGAACAATTTTATCGCCCGCGACAACCAGGCGGTCACCCAACGCTTTGATGTCATAGAGATGTTGAACGCCCAGTCCTGTCACATCAACATCCACCCAGCCCACTCCCCCGTCGGTCGTTTTCTTAAACGTGCCGTTCTCGCCCACGATCCAACCCGTCGAGGCACTCTCAAAATACACGCCCCACAAATGATCCGACCCGATACGTCCATAGTTCGTCCAGGAGATCCCACTGTTGCTTGCCTTCAACAACCGACCGGCACCGCCCACAAGCCATGCCGTCCCATCGCCGTTATCCTGCACAGCGTAGAGCGTCTCCGTCACGTTTGGCGCGCCGGAGTGCCAGGAGCCGTTGGCGTAGTAGATCGCCGTGCCACCGGCTCCCACAATGTAGCCGGTCGCGGAAGACGCGCGATCGATATCGTAAAAAGTATTGCTCACCCCCAACGAAGCCGAGACCCAGGTTGCGCCACCATCTTGCGAGTACGCATACGCCCCCGACTCCCCCACAGCCAAGAAGTCGCCATTTGAGGCGACATCCACATCGTGCCACCAAACAGAGCCGGAATTGGCGAGCAACGTCCATGTTGCCCCCGCGTCAATTGAACGCATACGGTTGCCCGTGTTTCCTACGCCTACGAGCGTATCTCCTGTTCCTGCGATCCCGTGGATGCTCTGCATCGTGCCGTTGTCTTGCACAGTCCAGGTGGTAGTGGCAAGGGTGGTAGCGGGAAAGGCGACAAAGACTAAGAGGGCTGCGAAGCTGCTAAGGACATATCGCAAGGGATAAATCCAGTACGTCTTATCGGTCATATTGACTCCAGTTTACCACAAACCAAAACCCGCGGGCGAACCACAGTTGAGCTGGGCATACCCGCGGGTCTTCTACGATGGCCGAACCATCTGTGGAAAGGGCAGAAGATTCATGAACTCCTCTACGTCGTTGTCGTCGAAAATTTTCTTTTCTTTCAGCTTCCTCACCACCAGCATCACTTTCTTGTCTTCGCTACGCATCATGACAACCAGATCACCTTTGAGTGATCCAAGCTTTTCATCCATGGCATCAAGAATATCCAATTTTGTTTGGTTGATTTTGACATCTAGTCGATTTATTTCACCTCGAAACTCCTCCTTCGTCACCATGTGTTCCTCCAAAAATCCCATCAAATCAGTGTGATCATTATTCTGCTTTTGCAGAATATCAACTACATCTTTTATTGTAGCTTGTTGATTCTCCATACACGATCAACATATCACATCTTCTCCAAAACCAAAACCCGCAGGCAAACTCAAAACCCCGCATCCGAAGATGCGGGGTTTGAGATCCTCGAGATCCCGGTCCCGGTCCACCTTCGCTCTGGGAGAGCTACGGCGGACAAGTAGGCCAAGGCGTGAAGACGAATCTTCAAGCCGGATGCCCGTGAGACGTATGGATTGTCGAAGAAAGGTTCCCTACGGTCAGGGAAGGCTTACTTAGCCCATGTCTCGCCCGAGAGGTCGAGGCTGAGCACAAGCCAGCCGTTTGCCCAGTCAGCAGCAGTGGTCTCACTTCCATCGTGTCCGGACAAGGATGCGTCCGACCAGATGAAGTTGTAGGCCGTCGTGCCAGTGTCCGCAGCGGTACAAGCTGTACCAATAGCGGCTGTGTCACCGAGCGACCAAATGTCACCAGTGCCAGCATCAATACAGGCATCGGTCACTCCAACGGTTCCGCCATTGGAGTTGTGATTGGTCGTGTCTCCAGCAAGGTAGATACTGAAGTAATCTTCGTCTCCTACGGTGCCATCACCGTCAAATAACTGTGGCGTTGCTCGCAACGTGTACGTCACGGTCTCACCAGCAGAGATGACCTCTTCACTGGTGTTCCAAATGACATACAGACTTGAGTCAGCAGCAACAAGACCACTGGTTGATTCGATGGTTGTGTCTGCTTGATCTTCGATCAAAACCGCAATTGAATTAGAAGAGATATCAGAACCATTCTTATAGAGCTTCCAGCTTTCCATCTCAATGACATCAGCACCTCCAGAGTCAGTCAAAGTGATTGGGAATCTGAGCTGTTTAAGCGCGATAGGACCATTCGAGTTAGCGGAGACTGTAAACTTATACACATCCACTGCCTGACCGTTTACCAATGTGCTGTTGGTCAGATCCACAGCGGAAACGGTTGGGATGGAGTTGTACGCACGGATCTCGTTACCGTCACGATCCGTTGTTTCTGTTGTTACGGTTCCCTGGGAATCCGACCGACGAACAGTATCAAGCGAGAGCATGAGGTTATTCTGCGGCGCGCCAGCCCCTGTACCAATATCGTTCAAGGCAAGCTTGGCCGTAATGGTCTTGGAGGTGCCGGATGGAACGCTGATGGTCAAACCGGTAACAAGAGCCCCGGCTAAGGCAATAGAGTCGCCGCTTGTGCGGTCAAACACCGCGGAACCAAGCAAGGTGCTGCCGTCGTAGAGCTGAACCGTATTGATCACACCAGCAGCCGTGGCTAATGGAACAAGCACACCAATCTGGTCAATGCTGTACGTTTCGTTTGCGGCCGTGAATTTAAACTTGGCAGCTTCGATGGTCTGACCTGCGGCAACAGCCCTTGCAACCGGGGTCGCGCCATCCAGAGCTGTCGTAAACGTACCGGCCGCAATGGTGATGGTCTGTCCATCTGCTTCAGTTGCATCAGCGGTTGCACCAGATGATGCGGCAGTTGCGCTGACAGTCAGATCAGCATTGATCGTGTCAGTTGCGGCGAACGTGCTTAGGAGATTGCCGTAGACGTTCACATAGATCGTCTCGCCAACACCTAAGGCGTAATCAATAGACCACGCATTAGCAGTGGCAGTCGCTGAAGACTTTGTCACTGATGTGGTCATGTCGTCTGACGGACCGTACATCAGGTACAAGTTGTTCATAGTCAACGGAACCGTGCTTGAAGATCCTCCAAACGTAGAACCGTCAAGGTCAACCGAGAACTGTGTCAAGTTGATCGTCTCGGTCGTAGCGGCTGTTACTGTGAAGGAAGCAATCTTGTAAGCGGTCTTTGGATCGATTGTTGTCTGGTTTGCGTACGAACCGCTTCGGGCCACATTCAGTGTACCAGCGCGAACCGTAAGCGTGTTTCCAGTCGTATCAGATCCAGGGCTACTGATATAAGATCCTGAAACCTTGCGAAGGACGTTGCTTGAAGCGGAAGTGGCATCGATGTCAAGACGGATGGTATCGCTAGCCGCATACTGATTTGTTCCATCGCTGTCAAAGATATCGGCCTTTATTTCCATTATCACTGGAGAACCAGGATAGACAATGAAGGCTGATCCGAAAGTGAAGGTGGAGTAGGAAGCGGCGGATCCACCAACGCTTGTACAGGCACTTGCTGTCACGGTGTCGTTACCACAAATGACAGACGTACTGCCTACTTGTGTTCCGTCCACATAAATCGCGCCATTGCGCAAACGGACAGCCGTGTTGCCAGCGGCGACCGTTGTTTCCAGATTGAAGTTGAGAGACTCAACCTTCATGGCTTCACCGGCCGCTTTCACTTCAAAACTTGCCAGTGACGCACCTGACTTGGCGTTAACCACATCACCAGAAGCAGAGTTTGACTTCTTTGAATAGGTCAGCGTACCCGAGGAGATCGTCTGTGTACCACCATCTTGTGCGGCGAAACTCGCCGTTGTGGATGTGGTGTTGCCTGTCACGAGAATGGCTTGTCCATAATCCTCGTCAACGAAAACCGCGTCTGCCGCATAACGCAACCCAAGAGTGACGGTTCGAGTAGAACCATCAATGAGGTCAGCGAGAACCTTGAAGACGTGTGTGCCTGTGTTGAGCTTCAATGGGTCGGCAGAAAGATCAAAAACGATATATCCGTTCTCATCTTCCTGAACAACCGAGCTTCCACGCTTCACGCCTGCAACATACAAATCCCAGTTTTGAACGTCCTCTGCATCAACGGAACCAATGTTCCGGAATCGCAGTGCGTAGAGATATGACTCATTGTTTGAAATGGTCATGGACTCTTCCCAAAGACGATAATCGTCTTGTGGATCAAGCGAGGTGTTTGTGCCTGGTGTGATTGCCGTGGCAAATGCAACCGTTCCAAACGTGGATGGAGAGGAAGCAATCGTATGGATAGCAGACGCCAAGGAGGAGCCTGTTGAGTCATACGAGCCGGAGTAGCCGACATCATCAGGATCAAGAGTGACGCCTACCGTCTGGCCAGATGTGCTGGCGGCAACGTTAGAACGTATATCAATAGTTCGTGTTTCGCCGGCAGGAATCGTAAAGAGTCCGCTTGTGTCGTTCCAAGAGACAACGCCGCTTGAAATAGTCGCGGAGTCAGTCACACGAATCCAGCCGTCGAAGAGATACACGTCGGAAAGCGTGGTATCAGAGGAAACGCCCTTGCGGGTCAATTTCACGCTTGTTACGACAACGTCACTCGATGTGGAGTTCTCGAAGTCATAAGCGGCCATATGAGCAATGGCCTGACCAGCAACAATCGTGCTGGATGATGGAGAGTCGTCAGAGAGGGAGACTTCAAGTTCTTGGGTATCAGCATATGCTTCTGCCTCAACCATCTGGGCAGCATCCGTGAGGTATGCGAGTTCGGAATCGACCTCGTCACCTTCGGTTAAGCTGTCCATGTCAAAGCCGTCGCCATCCAAGACGAAACCATCCTGGAACATGTTGGCATCCATGTCAGAGACCAATCGAACTTCACCACCCCAAACGAGATAGGTGTCGTCGCCATCGCTCCAGAGCATGCCCTCATAGCCCTCCTCGGCGGAGGTCAGAGAGTCGCCAACGGTGTAATCGACAAAGTAAACGTCTGGAACATCATCGATGAACGTGTTCCAACCGCTTCCGGCAAGACCCTCGGCAACTTCCTCGGACTCGATCCAATGGATGGAGCCGTCGGCAGCGACCGCGTAGGTCTTTTCATCGCTGGTGATCTTCACCCATCGCGAACCAGCGCGGTAGACGATATTTCCAGCAAGCGTGATGTCGGCGAGGTCCTCATCGGAAATCTCGACAACATCGTCAAAATCCTCGAACCAGGAGAAGAAGGTCTTCTCGTTGGGGAAGGAGTAGCGCTGACCGTCAGAGCCGTAGTAGTAAACGGTTGAGAGGGTCTCGCCCATGATCAGGTCGCCGTATTCGGCGGCCGAAGCCTGGGAGGGGACGAACGCGGACAAACCGGCCGTTGCGATAATCGTAGCGGCGGCGACCACGAACGTGAACGCTTTCTGTAATCGGAGAGAATTAGACATAAGTTTGAATGTAGGGACAATTATTTTTATCACGACGGGCAGCGACCTTTGCAGGCCTCGACCTTTTAGCAGCCCGTAAACTAACGAACGGAACGAAGCTTGGTAGCCCCGGGCTTTAGCCCGGGTGCGCTGAACCGACGAGCTCGTCGGCCCAGGCTGAAGCCTGGGGCTACCGGAATGAGGTGGAAAGGTGGATAAGGTAGATGAGGTGGTTAATTAAGTTCTGCCTCGAACATGAAATCTTTTAATACTTGGAACGCGCGGCGATACAGGCCTTGCGCGCGTAACGCCTCTGTCGTCGCAACCGCTTCTGTGGCCGAATCGCCATACACAGCGACGACGCTCTCGATTTCTTTATCGAGCGCGACATCGAGCTCATGCGCGCTGTCCTGATCCTGCTGCGCCTCATGCGCCGTGATGATCACCTCGACGACCTGCTCCTTGGTCTCTTCCAAAATCTCTTCTACTTCGCCCAGGACTTCTTCCGGGAGATCGCTGCCTGTTGAGGCGACAGTCGAAGAATAGACTTCCACTTTGCGACCGACCGTCTTGGCGAACTCTTTCTGGGCGTCAGAGGTTCCGTCAGTGCTCAACTCTTCTTGGATGTTGACGACTTCGCTCTTGAAACGATTCGCTGCGAGCTGAACATTTCCTGGCTGCGAGCTTGCCACTTGAGCGGCCACAGCCACCATCTCTTCCAACCGACGGCTGGCAAACTCGACGCGCAATTGTGAGCGGGCTTGCACGGTGGCGGCCAAGGCCAGCTGCACTTTTTCGATTCCGACCTTCACGCGATAGAGCTGGTCGCCTGGCAAAGCCTGTCCCGCTGCACCCACAACGGAAATCGAACCTGCCACAGCAAAGACAAACACCGCCATCACAGCGGCCATGGGTTTGAGCATGGAGTGGGTAAACTGCCAAAGGTAGGTCTCGACGTAATCGCGCAAGGTGTAGCGCGTCTCTTGGGTGTCTGGATTGAAGCCGTATCGATTGGCAAACATGTTCCAGCTCTTGTGAAAATCAAAATCCCCACCCAAGGTTGGATCGTCTTTGAGACTTTGCAGGAGTTTGATGACTTCTTTCTCTTGCATACCATTATGAGGGTGGGGGTTCGAACAAGTTACCTATTTTTTTCAGCGCTCGAGAGAGAAGAACCGAAGTGGCGTTTTTACTCTTTCCCAGGTACGCCGCGATCTCTCCAATCGGATATCCTTCAAGGTGTCGAAGGATGACCGCCTCCTGCTCTTCCTCGGACAGCTTGCCTTTCACCGCCTGGAGAAGAAACTTGATGTCGATCTTTGCGTGCACTTTTGCGGTGGGATCCACGCTGGCTATGTCTTCGATCGACTCTTCTTCCCCAACTCGATCCTCCTTCTTTCTCTCTCTGGAGTAGTAGAACTGTGCAACGACTCCTTTTGCGATCGTATGGGCGAGTCCTGAAAAGTGTTCAATCGGAGTCGTTGTGGCGTATTCCCAAATTTTCAGCCACAGGGTTGAAAACGCCTCTTCGACGTCTTCTTGGGAAGGAAGCTTCACATAGAGAAACCGCTGAAGGGACGGGCCGTATTCTTCATACAGCTTGGCAAAAGCCGACTCATCCTTAAAAACGCGGATTCGTACTAAAAGGAATTTTTCTCTGTTGCCTTGCACAAGCTCTGACTACATTTGATTGATAAAATTTCTGGTCAACAAAGAAAGTAGCAGCTTTCCCCTAAAGAATCAACGGTTATTTGACTTATTCAGCTTTTTTGACTACACTGGGTTTGACAAACAAACTTATCAACAAGCCATATGAAGCCAGTTATACGCCTTTCCGTCTCTGAAGCTGCCAAGATGTTTGGTATCAGCCAACGCACGGTCCGACGCGCTATCCAAGGCGGCGAGGTCACCTACGTCGTGGTTCAGGGACGCTATAAAATAAACTTTGAATCGCTCTTGCGATGGAGCCAGCGCACGACCACGGTCAAGAACAAGCGCGACAACCTGGGGCTCGGCCAGTACGTAGACCAGTGGAAGATTAGCGGCAAGCTTTACTCGCCAAACCCACAGGCACTTAACGAGGATGGAGAATAGATATGCGACAAACGCTGCTTCATCTCGCGGGCTTGGCTGTGCTTTTCTTGAACAAGGTTCGATACGGCCTGCGTGGATATCGCGAGCCTCGGCCTTTTGCGCCCACCGACTTTGAGCGTGCCATCGCCTACGACCGAAAAGTCGTCGACCAATGGCTCAAGGCATTGCATGATTATACCGGTGAAACCGTACAGGGGAAAGTTGTGTTAGAGCTGGGTCCTGGAGCTGATTTGGGACCGGCTCTTTTTCTTCTTGACCGCGGCGCGCGTCGATACATGACGGTCGACGCCAACCGATTGATCGACCAAACCCCTCATCGTTTCTACGAGGAACTCCTGGGCACGCTCGATCACGCATCAACCATACGACCGGAACTCGAGAAAACACTCGCGGGCAACGATGATCGCATCCAGTACGTCGTCGATCCCACCTTCGATCTTTCACAGCTCCCATCCTGCGAGGTCGATCTGGTTGTCAGTCAGGCAGCCTTCGAGCACTTCTCGAACGTCCCCAAAACAATCACACAACTCGGCCACGTCGTGAAGCGCGGCGGCATTTTGATCGCCGAGGTCGATGCCATGACCCACACAGGTGCCCTCCGACGTCGAGACCCACTTAACATCTACCGCTACTCGAACTTCCTGTATCGGCTCGCTCGCTTCGACGGAATCCCCAATCGCCTCCGGCCGGCTGCCTACAAATCTCTCCTCGAGCAAAACGGCTGGCACAACGTGGAGATCATCCCGCTGCAAACGATGACCAAAGAAGACATGGAGCGCATCCGTCCACAGCTCGCAAAACCTTTCCGTAGCGACGACGCACAAATGCATATCCTCACGTTCCTGCTACGCGCCACGAAAGGATGATGGATTCTAACCACCCCCAGCCCCTCCTTAAAAAGGAGGGGGGTCGAAACCGGAAACGAACTATGATGCCCCGAGTCCTCCCACATCTCGTGCTCCTGCTCGCACTCGTTCTGTCGAGTGTGCCTTTGGGTGTCCGCGCGCACACAGACGAGCACGAGTATGTCCGCACCGCGAGCATATACCTCGAGGGAGGTCCAGTACTCGACGCGCATACGCAGGAACTCTCGAAGTTCGACCTCGTGGTCGTGCCCATCGAGGTTCAGGTCTGGAATAAATCCTTTTTCAAAACGATCCGAGCGCTCAACCCCGACATCATTATCCTCCCCTACATCGCAACAGTGAGCTGGAACGACGCGTACTGGGTCGATTCCATTCATGAGGCGATGTACGAAGACATCAAGTCAAGTTGGTGGCTCAAGGACGAGGACGGAGATCAAGTCTCGGTTTGGCCAAACACCCGCGCGCTCAACCTCAACACGCCTTGGGTTCCCTATCTCGCCAGCCATGTGAAGAACGTCGTGCTCGCAAGCGGATACTGGGACGGCGTTTACTACGACGAGGTGCAGGACTCGATCAGCTGGGTGGGATCGGTGGATGTCGACCGAAACGGCCGTGCAGACACGGCGTCGCAGGCGGACGCGCTGTGGGCAGAAAACTACGAGGAACTTTTTCGCACCACGCGCGAGCTGATCGGAAACGACTACATCGTCATGACCAACGGCAGCTCAAACCCCGACTTTTTCCCGTATGTGAACGGTCGCATGTTTGAGACCTTCCCCTCCTCGCACAACACTCTGGCGGAGTGGAAAAACATGGTTGGGGAATATCAAGAGGTCGAGAACGGCGTCGACTACGCACCGGTGAACATGATTAACGTCAATACGGACAACACCGGCGGCGTCGGAAGCCAGGACGATTACCGCGCGGTTCGATTCGGTCTTGCGACGACGCTGTTGGGCGACGGTTACTTTTCCTACGACGAAGGCACGAACAATCATGCAACGCTCTGGTCGTATGACGAATTCGACGCCTACCTGGGCGCGCCCAAAAGCAACCTGCAAAACGTATACAACCCACAGCAGGCCTCCATCGATCAAGGCGTATGGCTTCGAGAATTCGAGGAGGGCCAGGTCATCGTCAACGCCACGACTTCGACGCAAACCATCCGGCTCGACGGCGAATTTGAAAAACTCCACGGCACCCAGGACCCAGGCGTGAACAACGGGCGCATCGTCTCGGAGGTTACGATCGCGCCCCAAGACGGTCTCATCTTGCTGCGTCCCGTCGAGGAAATTATAAACGCGGCCTATGTCAACGGCGCATTTGCTCGCGTGTATGACCAGAGCGGGTTGACCAAACGCACCGGCTTCTTCGCCTATGACAGCTCGGTGCGCGGCGGACTCCAGGTCGTCCGGTTTGATACCGACGATGACGGGGCTCTCGAAACCGTTGCCGCGGACGATACCTTCGTCACCATCTACGACGACGATGGCTCCCTTCACGCACAATTCGCCCCCTACACAGTCAGCTACAACCGCGGCATCAATATCTCGGTCGGCGATATCGAGAACGATGGATCTGTCGAGATCGTGACGGGAACCGAAAACGGCGGCGGGCCACACGTGCGTGTCTTCAACCAGGACGGTGTGCTCATCAATCCAGGATTCTTCGCCTATGCGGACTCGTTTCGCGGAGGGGTAAACGTCGCGATCGGTGACCTCAACGGGGACAACATCAAGGAGATCATCACCGGCGCAGGATACAACGGCGGCCCCCATGTTCGTGTCTTCAAAAAAGACGGCACGCTCATTAATCCTGGATTCTTCGCGTACGACGAAGCCTTCCGTGGGGGCGTGCACGTCGCAGTAGGAGACGTTGACGGCGATCGCATCGACGACATTGTGACCGGCCCGGGACTGGGCGGCTCCCCGCTCGCGCGCGTGTACGACCGCGACGGAAATCTCAAGAGCGAGTTCTACGTTTTCGATTCGACAGACCGCGATGGGCTGGAGGTCGTTGCCGCGGACATTGACGGAGACGGCCTCGCCGAAATCATCGGCCTCACGGCTGACGTGTTTACGTTAAGCGCATTTATTGTTAGACCCGGGCTTTAGCCCGGGATTCCAACTTGCCCAGGCTAAAGCCTGGGACTACCATGAACGTATGCCCCTCACAGAAGAACTCAAAAAAGGAATTGCGTGCGACAGCGTCGGCAAACCGGACTCGGTCATTGGACGCACGGTTTGTCTTTCCGTCCACCCGGGCAAGATGCTCCTGCTCCCTTTTATCACGTGGTTTGACAAACGCTACCGCGGTCTCAAATTCGCGAGGCTCCTGTTTTCCTTGGATCTCCTCCTCATCGGAATACTCGTGGGTCTGGGAATCGCTGCACTCGTTTTTGGTCTCACCAAACCAGCGGCTTTTGAAGACAAGATCTCGTTTGAAGCCACCGTCGCTCCGCGCGAAATCGTCACAGGGGCTCCATCGACGCTGGTCATCCGCTACACCAATGGCACCCCCGAGGAACTGCGCGATGCCAAACTCGAGCTCACCTACCCCGACGACTTCCTCTTACAAGACGTGTCAATCGAGGAGATGCGCGTCGAAGATACCCTTATCGACCTGGGGACGATTCCCGTCGGGGGCACGGGCTCGGTGCGCGTGCGCGGCGTGATGTTTGGCGATGTGGGAGGTGAGCAATCGTTTACGAGCACGATGACGTTTGTGCATGGCGAGGAGCGCGATTGGGCTGGCAAAAAGGTGAGCGTTCATACGTTCTCGCCCAGCTCCTCGACGCTCGTCCTCGCTCTCACGCTTCCCGACCGCCTCGTGTCGTTCCAAGAAGTCACGGGCACGATCACCTACCAGAATACCGGCGAGATCGATTTTCCGACGATCTCGATCGCGCCCCAGTGGCCAACCGGATTTACTCTCATCTCCTCCCCGATCTCGATCGTGGACGACGCGTTCGTCGTGCCAGGGATCGTGGCGGGCGAAGCGGGAGCCGTGGAGTTCGTGGGGTATCTTGGCGAGGTTGGCGAGGAAGTGACGTTCGTATTTCTCCCATCGTTCACGTTTGACACGAGCCGCTATCGCCAAGAAACGCTCTCGCACACGGCTCCGGTCGTGCCTGCACAAATCCTCGTGGAGCACAGTGTGGACGCGTCCACAATCCGACCTGGGTCCGAGGCGGTCTTTACAGTAAGATATGAAAATATCGGCGAGTTAGCGGTGCACGACCTCGTCCTTTCGATCGAGTCGAACAGTCCGTTCTTCGCGCCCACCACGACCATTCGCGGTCCGATCCCCCTTCGCTCTCCGAGCTTCGGGGGACAGGTCGGATCGTTAATGCCCGGTGGATCGGGCGAGGTGCAGATCCGCGTGCCACTGCGGTCGAGCATTTTGCAAAGCGAGACGGACGTGTGGGAGGCGCTGGATCTGACCTCGCGCGCGGTGGCGACGTACTCACTGGGCGATGGAACCAGTCAGCGCGTGATCGCAAAGAGCACCACGATTCACTCGCCCCTGACAACGCCGGTCGTGTTTGAATCGTTTGGACGCTATGCAACAGCCAGCGGTGATCAACTGGGCCGAGGCCCCTTGCCACCTCGTGTAGGACTCGAGACAAAGTACTGGGTGTTCTGGCATGTGGGCGGAACGATCAATGAACTTGAGAGCGTGAGGATCGAAGGGACGCTCGCAACGAGAGTGCGCCTCACTGGACGACAATCTTCGTCGCAAAACAGCGGTGTGGATTACGACGCAACGACAAGTACCGTAAGCTGGCAGAGCGATGTCGTTGCCCCGAGTCTCTCACCAACGAGCAAAGTCGTTGGCATCGCGTTCGAGCTTGGTCTAATGCCGGACGAGTCGATGATCGGGCAAGCGCCGATCCTCCTGTACGACATCCGCCTCACAGGCACCGATGCCCGTACAGGCGCGTTCGTCAGCCGCTCGGGTGCGAGCGTCACGACGGAGCTCCCCGATGACCTGATGGCTGCAGGAAAAGCAAGCGTTGAAGAATAAAGTGTTGAGGAGCCTTCTGAGAGTTCTGAAAAAATCGTTTAGTGGTTGAGTGGTTTAGTCGTTGAGTTACTCAATCACTCAACCACTCAACCACTTTTGCATCTAAAACTACCCAAAACCTGCTATTTCTCAATGTGTACGCCACTTCTGGAGCGTGCATATTGACAGAATGCCTATTTTTTACTAAGGTCTGGCGTCACTATGAAAATAGCGATGATCGGGCAAAAGGGAATTCCCGCCCGGACTGGGGGCATCGAACGGCATGTGGAGGAGCTCTCTTCCGAGTTGGCAGCGCGCGGACATGATGTCCTCGTGTTTTGCCGTTCTTGGTATGTCTGGCCGATCCGCGACCATCGCGGCGTGAGGTGCATCAAGACCTGGTCGATCCCCACCAAGCACCTGGATGCCATCACGCATACCTTCACGTCGATCCTGCGAGCCGCACGAGAGAAGGTCGACGTCTTCCACTTCCACGGCGTAGGCCCCTCCCTGCTCGCCTGGTTCCCGAAGATCCTGCGCCCCAGCGCGAAGGTCATCGTCACCTTCCATTGCATTGACCGCCACCATAAGAAGTGGGGATGGTTCGCTCGGTTCATGCTCGCTTTGGGCGAGCGATTCGCGTGTACGATTCCAGACGCGACCATCGCTGTTTCAAAAACGCTGGAAACGTACTGTCGACTTTCCTTCGGCGTCACCGCCAAATACATTCCCAACGGAACCCAAATCCCCCTGGAGGATTCTGATCACGCGCTTCTCAAACCCTTCGAGCTTGAACCTGGGAAGTACATCATGATGTGCGCCCGGCTCGTGCGCCACAAAAGCGCGCATACCCTGATCGCCGCGTGGAAGCGGCTCAAGAAAGCGCACCCCGACCTTGTGGGCGACCGCAAGCTCGCCATCGTGGGCGGCAGCGCGTTTACCGACGCGTACGTCCGCGAGCTTGAACTCCTCGCCAAAGACGAGCCATCCATCGTACTGACGGGCAACCAGTCTGGCGAAACCCTCCACGCGCTCTTCTCAAGCGCCTACGCAACCGTGCACCCGTCGGAATCGGAAGGTCTGCCGATCGCGGTTTTGGAGGCGATGAGCTATGGCAAGTGCGTGCTCTCCTCCAACATCCCCGAGAACCTCGAACTCACGCAGGATCACGGTCTCACCTTCGAGGTGGACGATGTGAAGGATCTCGCCCTTCAGCTCAAGATGCTCTTGGAAAACCCCGAGCTGGTGAAAACAGTGGGGGCGCAGGCTCGCATCCACATCGCCAAGCACTACGACTGGAAGGACATCGCCGAGACGACTGACTACCTCTACGAGCTTCTGTGGCTCGAACCTGAACTCTCAAAACAGAGCGCATAACCCCACCTGTCGGAAGCTACATAACCCCACCTGTCGGAAGCTAAGCTTCCGACCCGCTTAGCGAAAATCGACCTTTAGGGTCGATTTTCTGTTTTCATCGGCTGATGTGATGCGCCATGGCCTCCTCGTAGATCGCCATCAGGCGACGGTAATGATCGTCGAGTTGAAAGCGATGTTCGACGGTCGAACGAGCCGCGCGAGCCATGGAAAGGCGCAGTTCCTCATCGTAGGCAAGGCGCATGATGGCCTCGACCCATCCGTGGAGATCCGCGGGGTTTACAAGGAACCCGTTCACACGATCGTCGACAATCTCGGGAACGCCACCGACGTTGCTCGCAATAACCGGCTTGCCAGCTGCCATTGACTCGAGAATGGCGAGCGGAAAATTCTCGTGCACGCGAGACGGCAGGAGCACCGCCATCGCTCCGCGATAAAGCCGCGCGAGCTCCGGTCCCATCCGAAACCCGACGAACTCGACATTCTCGAGTCCATCGGCAACGCGATGGAGACGCTCCATATCCGACCCTCGGCCGACGATTTTGAATACGACGTCCGGGATCAACTTGGCCGCGCGCACGATCGTCTCGATCCCCTTCTCCTCGCTCAACCGACCAACAAACAAGAAGTAGCCTGCCTGTGGTGAGCCGTGAGCCTGTCGAACGGTCGAACCGTCGTGGTCGTAGCGAGGTTCGACTACATGCGGGTCGATGCCAAAAGGATTGACACGAATCTTCTCGACGGGAAACCCGCCCGCGACGAGCTGCCGCTTCATGTACAACGACGGGCAGATAAAGAGATCGACGTGTTTCTCGTAGATCTTGAGCCAACGGTGAAATTTGTAGACGGCAGTCTGAACGAGGCTCGCAGCCGCGGAGCCTTTGTGGTAGCGCTCGAGCGTCCCCTTCAGAAGACCAACATGGCGATAATCCTCTCCGCACCCGGAAGCCCAGATGTTGTACTGGGGCGAGATCAGGTGGTGGTCGTGCACGGTCATGACAACCGGCACGCGCTGGTCCTTGAGCGTATGTAGAATCGAAGGCGAAATCTGCGTATAGATATTGTGGAGATGGGCGAGGTCGGGTTTCTCTTGCGCGATCAGCGTGGCGAGCTTGCGACGAGCCTCCAGCGAGTACGTCATCCGCCCAATGGTTCGCATTGCCTGCCACGGGCTGGAACGCGTCGACTCGGTCTGGACGTATGAGACAAATTTGTCGTCAAAGGGCGACGGGAGGTTGTCCGGATGCTGCATCGCAAATGGCACGACCGCGTGGCCATGCGTTTCAAGCCAAGCCGAAAGCTCGAGCATATACCGCTCGGCTCCGCCCTTGAGCGCGTAGAACTTGTTGGCTTGGATGATGGTCATACTTCAAGTTCCGATCCTCCCCCTTCCCAACCCGTCCACCGAAGCCTTGGCGAAGGTGGAGGGGGAGCTAGAGGGGGTTGCCGATCCGGTCCTCCCCCTTCCCAACCCGTCCGAACGGACGTTCGTCCGGGCGGAGGGGGAGCTAGAGGGGGTTGCCGGCAACCTCCCCTAACCCCCCGTCCGACCGGATGCCGGTCATCCGGGCGGGCTCCTTGGAAAGGAGGGGGACCGGACAGATTCCTCCTGCGCCAGCACATACAAGAACCCCGCGTACAGCCACAGGTAGTACGCGCTCGTGCGGATCTCGAGCACCGTCGATGTAAACGCGTTGAAGCCCACGCCGATGAGCATCGCGCACACGGCCATGGCGATCGCAGACACAAACGGATCCTTATGCGTCCGCGCGACGTTCAGCGCGTAGAAGAACAGTCCAAAATAGAACCAAAGGTAAAAGACCATCCCCAGTGTCCCTGCCTCGCCCCAAAGAGAAAACCAGTTGTTGTCGATCGCGCCCTCTGTTCCAAACACGCCAAACGGGAGCCCAAGCTCCTCGTACACTTTCGTATTGTGCAGAGCCGCCACGGCTCCCCCGCCGTATTGTCCCGGGCCAAATCCCAGAATCGGCGAAGCGGCTACAACGTCGATGGGCGTATGGATGAACCAGAACACGCGACCCAGGCCGTAGTATTCCCCTCGCCATCGAGCCAGGCTGAAGCTCTCGAAGAATCGCTCCGACAGCGTCTGCCCCGACGTCTCCGTGATGAGACTTACGTTGAGGCCAGAGCCGGCAAGAACAAGCATAAGGAACACGACAAGCGCTCCAAACCCGGCAAGCACGCGACGATCGCGCTTCATAATGAGCCCGATAAACAGGAAGCCAAGCAGAAACGCGAACCAGGAGGAACGCGAGTAGGTAAGCACGAGCGTTGGCACAGCGATCACGAACAGCCAGACGACCCAGGGATATTTCTGAACGAGCTTTTTTGTGAACAGGATCGCTGAGGCGATCAAGAGGAACAGGTAGAGGAAGTTGCCCAGACGGTCGTACCGGCCAAGTGTGGCAAACACGCGCGAGCCTGGATCCCAAAATTGTTCAACGCCGGAAGTGAGCATGAGCGTGCCGTAGGTGCGAGCCTCCGACGGGAGTAGGAACTGGTCGAGCGGCTCGCCCATCACGGCCTGAAGAATCCCGAGTAAACTTTGGAAGACAACGATGCAAAACATCGTCCAGGTCAGATTCTTGATGAACGACTTCGAGGGAGCGATCTGTACGACCAGGAAGAACACCAGCATGAACCGCAGGATCTGGCGCAGACCCAGGATCGCCACCGTTGGCGAGACGAGGTTGACGAGCGCGGAGGCGAGCAACGCGAGTACAAACAGCGCAAACGGGAGGTCAAACCGTGTTTGACGATAGCGAGACTTCCCGGAAAGGAGCCTCACGACCACCACGAGCGCGACCAGATAGATCAGAAGCTCCGAGCCGTACCGAGCGAAGACGTATACCTCGTCTGGGACGAACTTCAAGATGAGCGATTCAAAGGGAAGATAGACGGCCAGAATGGCGAGTGCCATGTGGGGACGCGTGAACGTAAGGATGACAAGACAGCCTCCCAAGACTCCCGACAACACAAGCGCCGGAGAGAAAATGGATTGCAGCACGATAAGGAACCCTAGAGCCAAGAAGAGGCCGAAGGCGGCAAGCGCCGTGTGCTCTTCCGCACGTTTGTAGACCGTGCGCAGATTGATCACATAGGGTCATTGTAGCACGGGGACGGGGAAGGATTAATAAAAGCGGCCACCTATACAGATGGCCGCGCGTTCAGGCACTTCGCTACGGAGCGCTGTCGTCGTCGTCTCCCGGACACGGCTCGTCGCCGTCCAGGCAGTCGTTGTCGATCCCGTCGCCGCAGATCTCGGGCGCGTCGGGGTTGACGAGCGGGTTGTCGTCGTTGCAGTCCTCGTCGTTGTCGACGAGCTCACCGGAGGAGCCCAGGCAGATCACCTCGATCGGATCCTGGTCTTCCTCGCCGAAGAAGTCGCCGTCGTAGTCGATGAACCACTCACCCGAGAGGTTCTCGTCGGTCACTTCGTCACAGTCGTTGTCGATGCCGTCGCAGGCCTCGGGGTTGCCCGGGAAGCTGAACGGATTGGCATCGTTGCAGTCGCCCTCGCAGATCATGAACTGGTCAGCGTCGACGTCGGCTTCGTCGAGCTCCGGGGAGCCCGAGCAGTCGTCGTCCAGGCCGTTGCACACTTCGGGCGCGCCGGGGTTCCTGAACGGATCCTCGTCAGCGCAGTCGTTGTCGCAGATGCGCCAGCCGTCGTCGTCCAAGTCGTTTTCACTCTCGGGCACGACCTCGTCGCAGTCGTTGTCGATGCCGTCGCAGACCTCTGGGTTCCCGGGGAAGCGATCGCCGTTGAGGTCGTCGCAGTCCCCTTCGCACTCCGAGATGCCGTCGCTGTCCTCGCTGGTCTCGCTCGCTGGCACGACACTGTTGCAGTCGTCGTCCACGCCGTTGCACGCTTCGGGTGCGCCGGGCATGATCGCGGGATTGGCGTCGTTGCAGTCACCCTCGCAGGCGCTGAACGAGTCCGCGTCCAGGTCGAGTTCGTTGCCGGGGACGTTGCCGTCGCAGTCGTTGTCGAGGCTGTCGCACAGCTCGGGCGCGCCGGTGTAGACGTTGGGGTTGCCGCTTGCGCAGTCGCCCGCGCACGCGCTCATCCCGTCGCCGTCGGGGTCCAGCTCGGTCATCGGTACGCTGCCGTTGCAGTCGTCGTCCAGGCCGTTGCACAGCTCGGGAGCCGTAGGGCTGATCGTGGCGTTCTCGTCATCGCAGTCTCCCAGGCAGACCCGGAAACCGTCGAGATCCACGTCGCTCTCGCCCTCGGGTACAAGCTCGTCGCAGTCGTTGTCCAGACCGTCGCAGAGCTCGGGGGAACCTGGCTCGACGAGCGGGTTGCCGTCGTCGCAATCGCCCGCGCAGCTCGTCGTCCCGTCGAGGTCGGCGTCGAAGCCTTCGTCAACCAGGACGTCGCAGTCGTCGTCCACTCCGTTGCAGGTCTCGGGAGCGAGCGAGCTCACCGTCGCGTTGTTGTCGGCGCAGTCCCCGCCGGGCACGCAGCCCGCATTGGAAACGTCGCCGTCGCCGTCTGCGTCCGGCGAGAGGCCGTCGTCCGCCACGCCGTCGCAGTCCTGATCGATGCCGTCGCAGCTCTCGCTCGCGTCGGGATTGATCAAGGCCACGAGGTCAGCGCAGTCGCCGCCGCAGGCACTGAACCCGTCGGTGTCGGCGTCGAACCCTTCGTCCACCAAGCCGTCGCAGTCGTTGTCGAGACTGTCGCAAACTTCAGCGTTGCCAGCGAAGTTTCCAGCGTCCGCATCGTCGCAGTCGCCGTTGCACTGTGTCACGGCATCACCGTCCAGATCGAACCCCTCATCCGCGATCCCGTCGCAGGTGTTGTCCACACCGTCGCAGGATTCGTTGTTGCCGGGGAAGTTCGCCGCGTTGAAGGGCGCGCAATCGTCGGGGTCAAGCGACCCGTCACCGTCGGTGTCAGGGATCGCATCCGCGCCCGAGCAGTCCTCGTCCTCCCCGTTGCCAGGGATGTCCAAGGCGCCTGGGAACACGTCCTGGTCCAGTGGCTGGCAGTCGCCGTCGCACTCCGACACGCTGTCGCCGTCGGCATCGAGCTCGCTGTCGGGCACGATCTCGTCGCAGTCGTCGTCGATGGCGTTGCACACTTCGGGAGCGCCGGGCGCCACGCTCGCATCCGAGTCGTTGCAGTCCCCGTCGTTCTCCGAGAATCCGTCGCCATCGTCGTCGCTTGCCACGTCGCACAGCACAGCCTCGTCCGTTGCCGGATCGCAGTCGGTGTCCGTGCCGTCGCACATCTCGTCGGCATCCGGATTGACCGCAGCATTCTCGTCGTCGCAGTCGACCTCGATCACCTCGCAAGAACCCGCGGCGTTGAAGCCGTCCAGGTCCAGGTCGGTCACGAGGCCATTGTCGACCACGCCGTCGCAGTCCTCGTCCTCGCCGTTGCAGGTCTCGGAGGCGCCGGGGTACACGAGCGGGTTGGTCGCTTCGCAGTCGAAGATGTCGATCACGCCGTCCCCGTCGCTGTCGCAGGGCGGGGTGGCGCCATCGCAGTTCTCGTCTTCGGCGGTCGCGCAGTTCTCGACCACGCCGGGGTTGACGTCGTTGTCGTTGTCGTCGCAGTCCCCGCCCTGAAGATAGGGCGAGCTGCACGCGACCCAGCCGTCATTGTCGTCGTCCAGCTCCCACGGCGGAATGGATCCGTCGCAGTTGTTGTCCTGGCCATCGCAGGCTTCGGGGTTCCCTGGGAACCGGTAGGCGTCGAGATCATCGCAATCCCCGTTGCACTCGCTCACGCCGTCGTTGTCGTCGTCGACTTCGACCGCCGGGATGAACCCGTCACAGTCGTTGTCGCCGCCATCGCAGACTTCCACATTGCCCGGGAAGCTCGAGGGGACGCCGTCGGCGCAGTCGCCTTCGCACTCGCTCCAGCCGTCGAGGTCGGCGTCGACTTCGTCTGCGCGCATGGTGCCGTCGCAGTCGTTGTCCAGCCGGTCACACAGCTCGGGCGCGCCGACCCAGAAGTTGGGATCCTCGGCAACGCAGTCCTGCATGCAGATCGCCCCGTCGAGGTCATGATCGATCTCGTCGTACACGAGGCCACCGTCGCAGTCATCGTCCACGCCGTTGCACAGCTCGGTGGCCTGCGGATGGACACCGACGTCGTTGTCGTCGCAGTCCTCGTCGTTGTAGACGAAGCCCAGCGGTTGCTCGCAGAGCTCCACGCGGTAGCTGGGATCGCCCCAGCCGTCCTGGTCGTGATCCACGAACCAGGGCTGGGGAACGCCGACGTTGGGGTCGGAGTCGTCGCAGTCCTCGCCCAGAGGAACGCCGTCGTCGTCCTCGTCTTGGGCAGGCGCGGGCGTGATGTCGCCGCTGTCATCGTCGTCACCGGTGTCATCGTCGGTGTAGACGACTTCGACGCCGGGAATGCAGGCAACGGACACAAGGGCCAGGAGGCCCAGACACAAGGTGAAGCGCTTCATCGCTTGCTCCTTTGGTTGAACGTTCTCTTCCCTCCCCACCGAGGTGGGCGCCAGGCCGTTGGCAAGCCACGCCGGTCGAGACCGACATGGCAGGGAGAGATTCTGGTTGAAGGATCTTGGCCTGGTTTGTGGGGAGGTGGAATAGGTGGATAAGGTGGCGAAGGTAGTTATGAAACCACCTCTGCCACCTGCGCCACCTCTGCCACCTTCCTCATAAATCAGTTCACGATCCGAACAAAAAAGACCACTTTTGAAGGGATCCTTTTACCACGCGCTCCCGTGGCTGTCAAAGGCTCTTCTAGCTGGGGTCAAGTCTTCACTCGTTAACTTTTTAGATTTTACTGGACATTTTGCTTCTCGGGTTTCGATCAAGGGTATGTACCGCGGAGCAAGCTCCGCCAAAGGAGCTCGCTCCGCTCGCCCTTTTTCCCGCAGCAAGCTGCGGGGTATGTACCCTTGTTTGCTTCGCCTCGCTCGGTCGAGCTGAGCTCGACGCTCGCTTCGGCTCGCAATCAATTTCCTTGTTTGAGCGTGAAAGTTAACGAGTGAAGACTTGACCCCTTTTCATGTCGGGAGGGGGTTGCCGATAACTTCGTTAGCGAAGTACACAGCAACCTCCCCTAGCCCCTCCTTGGAAAGGAGGGGGATCGGAGGGAACACACGGCAACCTCCCCTAGCCCATCCTTGGAAAGGAGGGGGATCGGACAAAAAGAAGAGCCCCCGAGTGAAGTCGAGCTCGGAAGCTCTTCTCCACGCGGGGGCGCGTGAGGGGGGCGGAGGCGCCTACGTCACGGGACGCAGGCCGGGTCGAGGTAGTCGACGATGAGCAGGGCGGAGCAGGCTCCGCCGTCGGAGGGGGAGGGAGTGTTCCATACGACGAGGTCGAACCTGTCGTACCACTCCCCCAACCACCAGATGTTCACCATGACGGTCGCGTCAAGCGCACCGTCCTGGCAGAACCACCCGGAGGCGGGGTTGCCCTCCGTGACGTTGAACCTTAGGCCACACTGCCCTTCCACGTCCCATGAGGACGGGAGGAAAGTGTAGCTGACCTGCGTGGCGGCAGGCACGGACGCGGTCGCGTCCCACCAGTCGCCCAACTCGTCCTCATGCCAGTAGAACTGGACGTTGAGGACGTATGCGCTGGACGTGGGATAGACCACGCCGACGAAAGCCTCGAAGACCTCGTCAACGCTGCCGTCGCAGTCGTTGTCCTCATCGTCGATTCCGGCGGCGAGCTCGGAAGCGCCTGGATGGACCGAGGCGTTGAGGTCGTTGCAGTCGCCGCCAACGGACACGCCGTTTGGCGGAACCGCGCAGCCGGCGAAGGTGGTGGAGCCGTAACCGTCCCCGTCCAGGTCGACGAACCCGGTGAACGGGGTATCGTCGACAGCCAGACCGTCGCAATCGCTGTCGATGCCGTCGCCACAGACCTCGGGCGCGCCAGGGTGGATCGCGGCGTTGTTGTCCGCGCAGTCGACGGTGTCGGGGGAGCCGTCTCCGTCGGTGTCGGTGGGCGGGGGGCAGACGGCATCGCTGCCGCTGCAGTCCTCGTCCAGGAGGTTTCCGCAGACCTCGACCGCGCCCGGGTGGACGCTGGCGTTGAGATCGTTGCAGTCGACGAGGGTGGTGTACCCGTCGCCGTCCGCGTCGACCGGTTCGGCCGGAGGACAAACGGCATCGATGCCGCTGCAGTCCTCGTCCACGCCGTTGCCGCACAGCTCGGGCGCGCCAGGGTAGATGCTCGCGTTGTTGTCCGCGCAGTCCATCGTATCCGGGCTGCCGTCGCCGTCGGTGTCCGTGGCCGGGAGGCAGACGGCATCGCTGCCGCTGCAGTCCTCGTCCAGGAGGTTTCCGCAGACATCGGGAGCGCCAGGATGGACGCTCGCGTTGAGATCGTTGCAGTCGATGGTGGCGGTGTAACCGTCACCATCGGCATCGACTGGCCCGGGCGCAGGACAGACGGCATCGCTGCCGCTGCAGTCCTCGTCCACGCCGTTGCCGCAGGTCTCGAGAGCGCCCGGGTGGACGCTCGCGTCCGCGTCGTCGCAGTCCATCCAACCGTTGACGTTTCCGCAGAATCCTGCGAATCCGTCCCCGTCGAGGTCGAGCTCCCAGACGGGAATGATCCCGTCGCAGTTGCTGTCAACCAGGTCGCACCACTCCGATGCACCCGGGTAGACGATCGGCTCCGAATCGTCGCAGTCGCCGCCGACGGACACTCCGTTTGACGGAACCGCGCAACCGGCGTACGGGGTCGAGCCGAAGCCGTCCCCGTCCTGGTCGACGAACCCAGTGAAA
>Ga0082335_1002348_pt1 | contig 35806 bp, 24 predicted proteins | sample Subgrocontami58m_FD_72375 | JGI IMG/M metagenome (GOLD analysis project Ga0082335, IMG submission 72375) | Subsurface groundwater microbial communities from S. Glens Falls, New York, USA - GMW37 contaminated, 5.8 m (SPADES assembly) (version 2) ... | reverse complement strand
CCCAGGCGCGCACCACGCGCACCTGCACGTAAATTTTTTCTTTCAATGAAAGTTTCTCTTCATCGCTTTTCCTTTCCATTTCTCCCTCGAATGCATTGAGGAAGCGTTTTCGTGCTTCCTTTGTAAGATACAAACCTCTCGGCGTCTCCTCAAAATCTGTCGGGGTGATTATTTTCAGATTCAGGATGCGCAGCAGGAACCTGTCGATGCGGGAACGAAACAACTCTACAAGGTCAGCAACAAGCGACTCGTACGAGTTTGCCGGACTGTGGAGGAACCCCAGGTACGGGTTCAGCCCTGCTGCGCGTACCGTTGCGTTGATGCGGGAGAAGAGCAGATAGTACCCGAAGTTCATCAGGCCATTAATCCGGTCCGGTTCTTTGCGGTCGCGCTTGCGGATATGGAAGGCCACGTCATCAATAATGGTGTTGAGTTCCTGAAACGTCTTTCTGGCGCAGGCGCCTTCGATACCGCGCACTTCGTTGAGTGATGCGGCGGCGTGAATGCTTCGAACGGATTCCTGCACATCGTCGAGGAACACGCTCCGGCCTGCTTTGTAGCGTTGGCGAAAAAGGGAATCGTAATTTTCGATCTTTGCGGCGGCAAACTCCTTTGCCAGCGCAAGCAATTCCACTTCTTCCAACGCGGCATACTTCGCAGCGTGGATGTAGGACACGTCGTACAATGATCGGTTATCCGGGATGATTGTGGCGATGTGATACCCGGACTCGAGCGCCATGGAAAGCGGTATGCCGAAGTTCGCGCACCGCTGCACCAGCATTGTCGAGAATGACGCTTTCTCCAACAGCAGAATCTCGCTCACGCGGCGAAGCGGTATTGTTTCCAGAACTTCTTTGCCGCGTTTGATTTCTATTGCATCGCCGCTGATGGCAAGAAACAAGTACGGTTCGGTGACATAGAGAGGCTTCTTGGTGAGATGCAGTTCCTCTTCCGGGTGGAGTTGCACTTCGTTTCCGGTGAACCGGATACCGAGAAACTGGAACCCTTCGCTCAGAGGCTTCACGGAGGTTTTGGCTTTCTTGAGTTTCAAGCCGAGTGTGCCGAGGTACGATTCCGCATCCGAAAGAATCCGGTGAGCATCTTCTTCAGTCTTTGTCAGGATAATGAAGTCATCGGCATACCGGATGAGCCGCACGTTCCACTGCTTAATGGTTTCATCGAATGCGTCGAGATAGAGGTTTGCCATCATGGGCGAGAGAGGGCTTCCCTGTGCGAGGCCTTTGGTGCGGTCGTGCAGTGTTCCGTTCAACACGTACCCGTTCTGAATGCACCGCAGAAGTGTTTCGCGCAGAAGCGCATCACGTTCAGGCAGAACCGCATGCAACAACCCGCGCAACATGCTCTGGTCAACGGACGGAAAGAAATCCTCGATGTCGGATTCTATCACATATTTGAATCCATCCTGCATTGCCGCCTGTACCATTTCGGCGGCTTTCCCGCGCGAAAGCCCCCGGCGGAATCCGATGGACTCTTCTTCAAACATTCGCTCCGTAACGTCGGAGAAGGTTTTGAGGAGATACTCCTGTACAATTAGGTCACGATATGCAGGTTGTTCCAGCAACCGCTCATCACCGCTTTTTTTCCTCACCGTAAATCCGGTGTTCGGCGATGGTGTGTACGTTCCCGCTTTCAGGTCATCGAAGAGTTGCGCAACGAACTTCTTCTCGTCAAACGGGAAGGTTCCCATTGCTGCGAGCGACTCGGCTGCGTGGTCGTATTTTTCCAATACGTTTTGCGCAACGGCATCAAGACTCTGTTTGTTGGGGAAGAATTTTTCGAAATAGCCCGGCGAATCCGCATGGAGGAGGTAATACCCCTGTCCGTTTGCCAGCGTGGTTCCGGCGTGCAGTTCCGTGCCGAGTATCAGGAACGGAAGGAACTGAGCATACCGGCCTTTCAGGTAGAGTTTCCCTGCGCAGCCGTTCACGTATTGCACCGAACCCGGCTGCGAGGCGGAGGCGCGTTTAATTTCAGTGTAGTTCCAATAGTATGGCAGCACTGAAAAGTCATCGGTTCCCGGTTCATACCGGATGGATTCTCCGAAGAGGCGTGTGAGCCGCTGCTCGAACAACTCGACAAATTTCTTCTTGCTCAACACCGTGCGTCGTTTTTGTTTGTCCGGGCGGAACGGTATCGGTGTAAGAAACTCAAGGCACACTTCTCCTTCTTGTTGAGGGAACGGGTGTTCCTCGACAAGCTGGGCGTACGACCGTTCTTCGATTTCACCCATTGAAGCAAGAGCGAAATTCTGTCCTTCCCCGGTTTCCGCAAGATAGGTTTGCAACTCCGAACGCCACAGGTTGATCCATGCCAACGGTTGCCCTACGAATATCGTTTCCACCTGCAATTCCTCAGCAGTGTGCAGCTTGAATGTGTGGGTTCGTTTGGGTAGATGAAAAAACACCGGCTGCAAATCTCCGATAGCCTGCTCTGCATTGTTGCAGCGCCCGGTCACATGCTTGATGATAGCATTAACGGAAACGAGATGAGCCTTGGATGCGTGATAGGGTCGCGTGGTGATGACGCTGAAACGGAGGCGATGCCAGCGAAGGTTGTTGAGTTGAGAGTTCATAGAGTTGGGAGTTTTCTCGGTCGTCGCGGCAAACACGCCGTACGCTTGCGCCGCGACAGCCGGGGTACAGCTCCGTAGATCGAGTCTCCAGACTCGACCAATGTTTCTCTGGCGTCACGGCAACAACGCTTTATCCTCGCGCCGTGACGATGTAAGGTAACGGCACCCTGCTTCTTCTGTCACGGTGCGAGGATGATTCCAGTTGCCGTGACAGCCGGGCAAACGTTTATGCAAGTCTTGAAGAACATTTGTCCAACTCGGCATGCACCTTTTTCCAGACTGCGGCTTGCGCCGTTGTGTTTGGCTGGAAACGTCTGTCAATTCTCCCTTTCATTTCTCCGGGCAGTCCGCATGGGAGGTGAACAATCATGCCTCTGTAGTGAGTATCATCCACTCGAACGACTTTGAATCGGATTTGATTTGCAAGGCGACCTTCCTTCCCCCACGCACTTACAAAGTGATTGGTTACAGGATACCCAAGCAGATGGCGCTCTTGAAACTGAGGTCCGCCGATGGGCACGGCTGTGCGGAACGCAATTTTCACTTCAGCGAGTGTTTTCATCACTGCTTGCCAATTGTCAAACGGGTTTGTTCTCCAGACAAGCAACTGATTATTGTCAGTTCCGATCGCATGTTGCCATTCTTGCTGCAAGCAATCCGTTAACGAGCGGGATACTGAGAGCAGCAGGGGGTTGTTTGCTTGCAGTTTTTCAATGGCAAGAAGTTCCGGCGTGCCAGCTATCGGAGTCAACTCAAGCGAGCCCCAGCCGTTGCGCGAACGGCTGCCGAGCGTCCCGAACCAGTGGATAAGCTGGACCGTGTTCTGCAGTTCCGAGGTGAACTCATCAGGGAAACGAAGAGTAAGCCGGGCTGTCTCAGTTTCGGGTGCGATTGCGCTACGAGGTCTACGATCCATTTCTTTTACCTTTTCGGGGTTATAGCCGCCGGCCGTATGGGCAAACACAGTTCTTTGCAGAGGTGACCCTTGTTTCCAGTTTCTGTTCGGAGAGAGCGGTCCATACCCCAGGTACAGGTTTGCATCAATTTTTCCACCCATCTTGTCAACTTCGCAATGATTCACTTCTGCAAACGGTGCCTGCCAATCTACCATCGTCCCTTCCCCCCACTGATCGAGTTGAACAATGACCTTGCTGCGACCAACTTTCGGCTGTTCCTCTTTTTGTTTCTCCTTTTGAGAACTTTTTTCTTCTTTCTCGCCTGCAGTTCCACCGAACAATCGCGCCTCGTCGTCATGGAGCCGCTTCACATCGTACCGCACCGAAGGTGCGTGCACGACCCGCCACCACTGCCGCAATAAAGCTTTGAATGGAGGAACGCGCCATTCGGCTCTATGTTGCGCATCGCCGAGAAATGCCGGAGTCAAAAAACGGACAGTGTACTCGAACCGCGTCATTTGTTTTTTCCTTGCATCAAAGTATTGTCAATCTGGGAGAGAAGCTCGGATGCGCCAGGCATGGGCACATCAAAAACTTTTCCCCAAAACATTCCGGTCGAGGGATCGCCTCCACTGAATCCTCCGAGGTTTGATTGCAGCCGTGCAACGGAATCCGGAGCGCCGTAGAAATTTACTTCCTGAACTTTCGTTTCTTCTCCAGCACTGATTACAAGCAGATCGAGATTTGTGTCTCCTTTTTTCCTCTTCCAATAGTGCAAGTCGCTAAGGTAAGAAGTCTTCGCCAGTCGAGTAGTTACGACGAGGACCGATCCTGCCGGGCTGTGCTGTGCACGAGCGTAGTCCGATGTGAGTTGAGCAAAATCCGAATCGTTGAGTCCCTGAGCCTGCATATCGAACTTGCGAATTGCCTGAATCTCCGGATCTGCATAGCCACTCTTTTCGAGAGCGGTGATATAACCCCGATCATTGAGGGCGACTCCCGTTTCCCACCGATTCAGTTCGTAGCCGATGAGGCTTGCGAACTGTTCGAGCGAGCTTATGGGATGTGTTCGATCGAGCGTTTCGTAGCGGTGATGATCGATGATGTGAAGGGTGTACTTCCTCGCAAGCTCTTCTTCACTTCGTACGCCCGGCATCTCAACGATAATGACGTTCTGTTTTAGATTAGTGAATGACTCTTTCGGCTCCTTCTCCAAAGTCGCGCCCCATGGTTGTGCGGAAATGCGGATGTCGAAGCCGAGACATCGGGCTATCTCGACGATGGTGACGGATTCGGCGTCGTTGATGGGCGAAATGATGGTGGCGCTATCGGGAATGATCATCGCTGCTCTTCTCTACACCAAGAACGTATTTGAGGAAAAGTTTCAATAATACGAATCGCGACGAAGATCGAGTCAACGGGCTGAAGAGTTTTTTCAATCTCCGATTAAGAGGCGAGATGCGGGCGACAATGGGCAGGGTGGCAAACACAATTGCGAGTCCGAAGAGTATCCAGTTTAAGAAGCCGGGCAAGAGATGATCGCCTGTCATTTTTCCTGCAATTCCTAGAATCTCCGCAAGCTTCCCTTCAAGATAGAAGTCACCAAAAACAACAAGCCATACAGTGAGAATGAAGAGCCACCAGGTCAGTACAGAGAGCATCAGGGTGAGTTCTTTGATGGTCACGTCCGTTTGGTAGCTCAAGCGAGTCTGAACATGCTCTGCCAGTTGGTCAATCTCTATTTTTACTTCATTGAACAGCTCGTCTACCTCCATGATCTTCGTCCATTGGGTGTATATCTCAATGCCTTGCTCTTGCGGAGTGACTTCGGCAAAGCTGTACTTTGTCGTGAAACTGATGAAGTCGAGTTGTAAATTTTTTATCCCTTCTACAGTCTTTTCCCAATTGGTTTTCCCGTCTCTGGGCACATCGTCAACAATTTCTTTCACACGTCGAGAAAACTCCAGTAGCATAGCGCGTTGAAAAAGCATTATCAGGGCTATTTGATAGTAAACTCCTTTCATGTGGTGGTACAAGAAACCGTCATCACTCAGCGCGACAAAGCTATAGCGCGACATTCCGAATAGTGTTTTGTTATCTATCCAACGCGCATAAGTATGCTTCTGTATGAGATCACTTTTCATGGACTCGTTCTTAACGCCAATACCATTTCCGTCAACGAAGATATACGCATACCATTTACTTGATGTTTCGTAATCATACCGCCCGCAGCATTTTGAGCTCAGTTGGGAGGCAAGAGTTGGATGAGCGCAAAACGAGACAACAAACATTCTATCATCAGTGAAGGGTTCATAATATGTAGTTTGTTTATCGAGGTCCGCCCACGGCTTCAATCGCAGTGGATCCAAGAGTTGTTGTAAAACATCGCTGAGAACTGGCGCGGTATGCGGCAGTGTCATTGCATCAAAATTCTGTTGCAACAGCTTTCTCATCTTCTCCTTTTGCTCATGGTGGTCCTCTTCTTCTTTTTCCTCCCTTGGTTTTGGTACGAGAGTTATGGTGTTGGGTAGAATGCCGCTGCCCTTGCGAGGCGCTGAAGTGATATTGCTATCTTTCTTGTAGAATCCCAAGTATGGAGGATAGACTCGACGAGCGAGATCATTGAAACGAAGGAACTCATCATACGTGTACTGATTTTCACTTTCAGCAGTAATGCTCAACAGTCCGATTTGATTCGCAAACAAATGAATGTCAACAGATTGTACCGCAACTGAGATGTGTTGTGGCGGAGAGTCTCCATCAACAAACTGAACGCAGAGTGTCACAAAATCTTCCCTTGTCAAAAACATCATGTCATCTTCAGAAGAGAGATGGCTTCTGAAAATCATTTTACGAACAAAGGGATAGAAATAGAGCCATTGGTTGTATTCTCGAATGCGTTCCTCTTCCCACGCTCGTCGGCGTTTTAGAAGCTCGTCTTCCTTTTCCCCCTCCTTGATTTGGAATAGCGGCGCACCCGGGCCGATCTCATACTTGCATTCCGCCCAGCCAATCTTCGCGTCAGTATTCCCGTTTGTAAGTACGTCGGCAACGCGTTGGAGGCTCCCCTTCCTTGGTTGTGCTATTGTATTTTCCTTACACTCCTCGTATTTGAAGGGAAAGACAAAAATCGTAAAGAAGTGTACCTTTTCATTTGAAGTATCCATAATCCACCGAAGTTTTTGCCCCCACGCCTTGCTCCTTAAGGGCTGATGAGAGAAGCTGCTTTGCTTTTTTCAAGAGATCAGAATCCGGTTCCTTCCAACCGAGATTAAGCCGATCGGCCAGCCGGAAGCAATACTTGATGCCGGCAGGAACGGTGAGAAAGTGAAGCGGAACGGGATTGTACCAATCAGCGGGGGGATTCTTTGTGGGATTGTCATAGTAGTCTTTGTAGTGCGGAGTCATCACGTCCAATTCGAGAAACGGTTTCGTTCCATCGAGGCAGGGATACGCCGGGAGGAAAATGAGCTTACCCTCGGAGTCTTTCGTCCCGAAGATTGGATTGCCGGTTCCTTCCCACCACTCATCCTTACGTTTCTTGTCAGGATGACATTGCTGAGCAAACGAAAGGGCAACACCTTTAATTGAACTGCCAGGAATAATCGGCAGCCCCGTCGTCCAATCGAAGGAGAATCCGATCTCTAAAGGGTGAGAATAGCCGACGCCGAAGAGGAGGCGCTTGGCTGTCGTAAGAGAGAAGCCGGTGCCGATTCGTTCAAGATCCCTCTTTCGGGTATGAAAGGATTGTACGTGGCCGTGCAAAGGTTTCGACAATTCTACAAATCTGTTCAGAAAATTCGGTCTCTGTTTTATGATGCTATAACTTGTTTTTCCATTCTTCTCTTCTTTTTCAAATACATCGGCAAGTTTGTAATACGCTAAGGAAAGATTGGGTGATTCAAGACTTTGCACATTGAATGCTGCAAAAAGGGCGGGTCGTACAGGTGTTGTCATATCGTCCCTCCTGGCGTTTGTTGGGCCGGCTTATCAGCTTCGAATGCGAGCGCAAATTGTTTTATCCATGCTGCATATTCAAGAGCCTCACGCTGGAGATCGATGTACTCTTTGCTCGATTGCAGGGTCAGCGCTTCACCGAGCAAATCTTTGTTCGGCAAGACGACGGCGTTCAACAATGTATATATCTTTTCTTGTTTGATTTTGAGAAAGAGCAGGGTTTGCGCAAGCCCATTTTGTTTGATCATGCTCGGGAGACCCTTGAGAAAATTGACGGTTGCTGTATCCTTTGGCAATTCACTCTGTTTCGAAATAACCATCGCCGCTCGCTTGATGGATTTCAATTCGAGCTTCTTCCCGCCGATCCCACTATTTTGCTGTGGCATCGCTCGCCTCCTTCCCAACCGTAGCTGATGGTATTTTCGATGCCTCGGCAGCAAGATTCGCACTCATCTTTACAAACCCGTAGCCAATCGTCTCGTTACCACCTATCTGGAAGATTTCATCTTGCACCTTAGCAACAAATGCGTTCAGGAGCGTTGCGCCGTCGTCCCTGTACGTAGGCTTCATGATGGTGTAAAAAACAGCGTCGGCAGGTACGACTTCTTCGTACCAGAGATTCTTGCTTGTTTTTGTTGTCTCATCTAAGACGTTTCGAGCGATCACTTGCGTTGCCGTTGTAACGAGCGTTTTGAAGACGTTGTCGGACACGAGAACGAAACGTTCCTCAAGTTCAGCAGGCTCCAATGAACTCAGTAGAATCTTGATTTGGGAAAAAAGTATTCCCATAACAGACGACTCATTTGAGACATCTATTACGAAATCTTCAAGGAGCAGCTTGGGGATATCTTTCCAACCGAAACCTGCTGCATCAGTCGGTTTCGGGTTGACGGTGAGAGTATTTAGGGAAATGCCGAGGAATTTTAGGTCTCGTTGCAAACGCTCAAGCACAAAGGGACACGTTGCCCATTTGAATACTCCTTCCGATGAGCGAACCGGAAAAAGAAGAATCTTTGCATCAGTAAACACCATTTGACCGGAACCCTTCCTCTCATCTTCACCCCCAAAGATTGCTTCGGAGTTTGGGTCGTTGTGGAAGAACCACTTCAAGCTTCCTTTCATGCTGGAAGAATAGACGACGGGATACTCCGTATGTTTTTCGCGTTGCACAGGAAGGTCAACAACACCAGTCGAGTCTCCCGATCCTGCATGCAGCGGCGTGAGCGTATAGAACGTGAACAAACATCCAGTAGCTGCCATTGTGTTGTCTCCTTATAGTTGTATGTCTTGCCCGCAGGCAACAATCGTATGATTGAAGCCCATGTTCGAGAACTGTTGGTTGTCAATCTTCTTGTTGTCGAGCACTGCGATCAGTTCTTGTACATCCGCGTCCGAAGCCGAGCCTACGATTTTGAACAGATAGACAGAACCTGCCGGCACTGCACGTACAGCGGGCTTGAGCTTCACACCCTCTTGCTTCTTCGTTTCCTTGTTGCTTTGATAGCTGTATCCGCTCACAGTGAAAGGCTCGCCAATGCAAGCTGAGAGTAATTCTAATTGCATTCGGGTTTTCGGTTCAGTGGCTATCACCTTCCGGCTCGTTGTATCGAAAGCGAACGGCATCCAGCCAGACCCAAACACGCCGGGCTGAAGCAACAGAAGCCGAAACGTGCGTGTCTTGAAGATGCTCTCGTTCAGTTGCGCGCGTTGCGGCGAGAGTTTTTCTTCCAGGAGAGAATTTGCTCCGCCTCGAATTTTTCTCGCAAATACCAAATGTGACTCGCTGCCAAGCTTGCTTGTTCCCCCCATCAACGCTTTGATGTTGATGTTGAAATACAACCCAACACCATCACCCAAACGATTGTACGGCGTAACATAGAACCGACTTGTTTGTACCTGTCGGTTCTTTAGTCCCTTTTTCTCCTTGTCAAGACCTATCCCCACCCTATCCTCGGTAAATAGCAGTTCCTCTTTCGTACTGATGCAGAATTCCATCTTCTCTCTGTACTGAACCAATTCGTTCAGGCTGATGAACGCTGGAGGCAGAATTTTGTCAAGTTTTCCATCCGGCATTTGAGCACAAGAGAACGTGAAGTCGAGATCACTCTCAGTGTCGTTGTGAAGAGAGTTCAGCACCGATTGACATATCGTTGTGTGGCCAGCTTGTGTTGCCCTGAACAAATCTCTTGGATTAGAAAAATAAATGTCATTGTCGTTCCCGAGAAATGGACCTGTTATTTCGAACGGCAACGATTCATCATTCCCAACCTCCTTTGCAATATCACCGGACGGTTTTGTGACGATGCCGGATGAGTCCAGCCATCCCATATCATCAAGCATTTTCGTTCTCACAAATCCCTGAAACGTAGAGGGAAGCGGCGGAAAGACTCCTTCGGAATACCACTCGCCGAAATGGAACGACTTGTTACCGCGAAAGTAAAGAACGTCGTACGGCTCTGCAATATATTCGTGCATGGCGCTCACTCTCCTGTTAAGAATCGCGTGTAGAGCAATGTATCAATAAGCGTATCAACACCTTGGTCACCGAGCGTCCCACTGTCTACGAATTTCATCAAGAGGTCAACGTTCTCTTTGACGATTTTCATTTTCTGTTCTTTATCCGTATCGGCATTACGAGTTCCAGCGAGCAATTTCCCAATATAGCGGCGAATTGCTTGCTCGTCGCTTGCATGAAGCATGGCAAGAAGTCCACGCTCCGCTGCGATGCGGTGTGGAGTGGTTCGTGAGATAAGTTCATTTTGAAATTTCTCTTTGAGCGTGACAATATCCTTGAGAGCAGTGTTTGGCAGAGCAAACGTAAGAGTTTCCGTGTGTCCCTTGATGAGTTGAATTGCTAAGGCATTCTTGAGTTTCTTCGCCCGGCAGGTCATTACATTGTATGCCTTCAGAATAGCTTCGGAGAGTGGATATTTGTGGTAGCAAACGATCGCGCCTGCGGAGAGGGTGAGAATGCTCGCTTTGTCCCTCGTTAGCGAGTCATTCGCGAACAGTGTATTGTAACACGACGTAAGCTCTTGGACGCAGTCCAACAGGTGCTCAGGATGGATCATGAAGTTCACGTCATCGCCGCCTGCGAAGATAAGTTGTCCCTTGTACTTGTTGATGATTGACGAAACATGGTTCAAGGCAAAGTCCGACAGAATTCTTGAAACGGCGCCAACATAGTCGGAGAATCTGTCCTTATTGTCTTTGATCGCATTCCCCATGTTGTCGCCATCCATATATACAATGGCGTAGAACGGACGCTTGAGCCAAGCAAGAGGAACATAGTCTCCGTTCCCTTGTTTCATCTTTTCTTCTGTTTCTTCAAAAGCCTTCCGTAATTTTTTGAGGGATGCAGACGGCTGGTCTTCGCTGCGATAGACACAACGACCGAAGTCTTGATCAAATCCGACACACTTTTTCTTGAGAGCAACCAGAGCTGCATCTTTGTATTCTTCAGCGCACTGACAATAGAGGGTTTGGAGAGTTTTTATTTCGTCGGAAGAATCTCCAAAGTGTTCTTGGAGTTGTTTGACATGCTGGAAAAACGGCACAGCAGCGATATCGGTTGTTGAGTCGAACGCCGGCTCGACCACAATATCTTTCAACGTATCAAGTTTCTTCAGCGCGTCAGGGAGAAAGCGCTTAAACATACAGACACTGCAGATCCGCTCTTCCTTGAAGAAACCATCGCTGTCTTCTCCGATTGTTTTTTGATACACGGACTCCCTATCGCCACAGAGATTGCATTTCTTCCATTTGGGTATTGATTCTCCGGTAAGTGGTTTGAATACTCTCACCATACCACGCGCTTTAATTTTTCTCTCACCCTCAAGATTCTCGCTATGTGAAAGTGAAGCATCAGAGAGATCATGGAAAATGTAGAAGATGTTGATATAGTCGATTACTTCTTGCGATACGATTGCACAGTCACCGACAACAGCTTTTATTTTAGGAATCAGACTCTCAATTGCCTGCGACTTTGCATTTTCAATTATTCCTCCAATATCTTTCTTCTTTGAAGTTGGTATGATTGCAAACACTTGGTCGGGAATCGAGCCGGCGGAGGCTTTCCCCTTTCCGGTGACCAGTAGCTCATTCTTAACATTCGGACGGAAGATATTGGCATCAGCTTCTTTTTGTAATGCCTTGATCACCTCTGCCATGATGTAGGAAAACAAAAACGACGCAGACCAGTAGTCCTTCGTTTTTCTGCTATGCCGTACGAAATCGAAGATGGGACCGATTTCGCAGATGAGGAGGGAATGTTCTTTCGTCATAGGACTTCGTTAAGTTTTTTCGAAAGATTGCTATTGATCTCGGCACAGGATTTCAAAAAGTCACTATTTACTTGAGTATGGCTTATCGCTTTTCCATCGGCATCTTTATCCAAGCCACAACAGTATGCCGAGGGTAAGAACAGAATCTGTCCTCTAAAACCATTGCTTAGTTTACGAACGTTGAGAAAATACGGCTTAGCACGTCGCTCAAGACGAGACTTTCGAACTTTCCCCTCATAAATTGGAGCACCTATATACTGACGCTTATCAAAGAAATGGCGACGTTCCAACTCAAGACGAGACTCCCTGTATGCCAGCCCAATTTCAGCTAACGCTTTATCCCAAGTTGAGTGGACGGTTCTTGCTTGAAATAGTTTGATGTGTTTTGAGAAGGCTGAAAAAGTTGGTATCTCATCTTTTGTTGCAGCGAGTCTGGATAGATCGAGCTGTGGGTCCACTCCCATCTCAGCTACCGAGGGAACAGACGCTATGATATGAATACTCCCGTATCCATTTCGCGAACGCGCTCCAAGTCCACCGAAGCGCACAAGCATCAGCATTGCTTTCAAGATCGCATTCAGATGCTTCGGATCTCGGAATGCCAATTTCAAATCGAACTCGCCATGCGGCGGTAAATAATCACGCTTCAATACAATGCCTCTGCCTTTCTCGAAGGCAGCAGGACCGTATGCAAGGTAATCTAAGATGTTGATCTTGAAGCGCTTTCCAGCAACTTCCGCTTCATGTCTTGGCAAAGCGCTTTTGATTGGAGACATTCGCGTTGAATTCCGAATGCTGAACGTACTCCGACCCCTGTCCGATGAGCCAAATACCTCTGATTCACTTTCCTTTAATTTCGACATGTCCTCGTCCCCCATCATTGCTCTAAACCACCATCGCATCGCCCCTTTGATCGCAGAAGCGCGCAGTTCTGCTTGTTGGTCTGCTCCACCAAGAAACATCGGTGTAACAACTTCACAATCGAATATGATCTCTTGTGCCATTAGCTCATCTCCTTTCCCAAGGTGAACCTGCTATGCAGATTATGGTGCTGATTCATTTTCCGTTTCGGAGGCAATGGATATTCGGTGCGTGATGTTTGAGAGTGAACTGCAGCGTGTGCATCGTACCCCTTTCAGTCGTTGCCAGAAAAAAAGGTGGCAGCTCATCCCTTGCTGTTACGGTACGTTACAGCGAGGATAATGTCGAAAAAACTCTAGTTGCTTAAAAACGGTTGAGGTGAATCGTAGGAGTTCCTCCCCTTGCACTGCGGAAATCAGGCTCACAGGAACTGAAGGATATTAGTGAAGTTGAAGACAAATGTCAAGCAGAATCATAGGTTACATCAATATGCTTGGCGCTATCTGAGCTTGACACTCTCATTTGGGTGCGACGGAGAAAGCTTTCGTAGTTGGTCAGGAGGATTCGTATGTGGTCTCTACGCTATCGCCCCTCCTTCCTCGATCTCTCGTTCGTATCTGGTTCGTGCTCGTTCGGTTCTACGCTGCATGTCCACGATACCGGTTAGGCGCAGTTCTCTTGCCTCAAGCGATGGATTTGCATGAACCTTGCAACATACAGGCTTAACGATCCGGCCAACATCGCTACACTCAGCCAAAGAAACAGGCTAACAACAAAGAGCTCAACTCTGAGCATCGCCACCAACATCGTCAATGCGAGAATGCCAATCGTCCACTTGCCAAGTTGATTTGATTGAAGGATCACCCCTTTCGCTTTCTTGATGTAGATTCCCCTCAAAAGAATCAGCAAGTCTCTACCGACCATCACAAGAACGGCGAAGATGACCGTCACCTCGCAGAGAATTCTCCTGCAGGTCTACGACCTCGTAGAGGTGACGGACATGTGCGCTCCTTCATTGTTTGAGACTTCGGCAACCTGGAGGAGAAGTGCCGTGTCGAGGTTGTCGGAAGTTCTCGTGCGAAACTTTAGCGGGATGAATGTCCGAAGGACTCCTTGCGGAGGAGTGTTGGCTGATGATTCATCGATCCACTACTCCATAAATCCATTACTCCACCACTCTGGTCTATTCATACCGCAACGACTCCACCGGGTCAACCGATGCCGCTTTCCTCGCCGGGAAGAATCCTTCAGGTGGTTTCGGCAGGCTGAAAGCTTCCCTCTGTTTGCAATTCAAACGATTCTGCGTTATCATTGAGTAGAAAACTGTGAGGGGTTTATGACAATGAAAGTTGCAGAAAAGCTCGCGACCTACGGCGACTACGTGAAGACTCCGGAAGGAGCCGCGTATCAACTTATCAACGGAGAATTGATTATGGCAGCCGCGCCCGGCATAAGACATCAAGAAGTTGCAGCAAATATCTTCAACAAGCTGTCGCCGTTCGTTCGAAAGCACAAACTCGGAAAAGTCTTTCATGCCCCAACGGATGTGTACTTCTCCAACCATGAAACGTTTCAGCCAGATATTCTTTTCATCGAAACCAAACGGCTCAACATCATCGAAGAAGAACGCATCAACGGAGCACCCGACGTGGTGTTTGAAATTCTTTCTCCGACCACAGGATACTACGACCTCGCGCATAAGAAGAATGTATATGAGTCTTCACGCGTAAAGGAATACTGGGTTGTTGATCCACGAGAAGAGACAATCGAGCTATTCGAAAACAAATCGAAGAAGTTTGTCAGCCTCGTAAAGCTTACGACAAGAGGAACCATTCACTCAAAGTTGATAGCCGGCTTCAGTTTGAAATTGGAAAACGTATTCGAAGGAATTTGATTCCGCCGATTCTCCGTTTCACCCAATCACCCATTCCCAGATTAATGTCGCACGATGCGCTAAAAGATTTTCATCCGATTGTCAGAAGATGGTTCGAGAAAACATTCGGCGAGCCGAGCCCGCCGCAGGTAAAAGGCTGGCCCGGCATTTCATCGGGGAACAACACACTTATTCTTGCGCCGACAGGCTCAGGCAAAACGCTTGCAGCATTTCTTTGGGCAATCAATCATCTTGTTGAGCAACATCTCGCAGAAGAACTGAAGCCCGGCGTCCGCATCCTGTACGTCTCGCCGCTCAAAGCGCTCAACAACGACATCCAACGAAATCTCGAATTGCCGCTCGAAGGAATCAACAGAGAAGCAAAAGAAGAAGGACTCAGGCTTCCAACAATTACCACAGCCGTTCGTACCGGCGACACGCCACAATCGAAACGTGCTGCGATGGTTCGCACGCCGCCGGATATTCTCATCACCACGCCCGAGTCGTTGTACTTGATGCTCACATCAAAGCAGGCCCGGAAGATTTTCGCAACGGTTCAATATGTGATTGTTGATGAGATTCATTCCCTCTGCAATAACAAACGCGGCGTGCATCTCTCACTCTCGCTTGAACGATTGCAGAAAGTTGCTGAGCAAGATTTTGTTCGCATCGGGCTTTCAGCAACGCAGCGCCCTCTTGAAGACATTGCAGCGTTTCTTGGTGGACAACGTTGGAGCGGAAAGAAACTCGTTTCTCGCAATGTCAACATCATCGATGCGGGACAGAAGAAGCAGATGGACTTGAAAGTCATCTGCGCTCCACCGGATTTCTCCGACTTGCCTGCCGAAAGCGTTTGGCCTATGGTGTTCGCGGAGTTGCTGGAACAAATTCGTCTCCACAAAACCACACTCATCTTCGTCAACAACCGCAGGCTTGCAGAACGCGTCACTGCAAAGTTGAATGAAATGATGTTAGGTGATGACAACGAAGGCTCAAGTTCGGGACGAACGTTCAACATGTACGCCGTGCCGATGGCATTGGCCGCTGAGATGCCAGAAGACAGAGGTCAGAAATCAGACGTCAGAAATCAGAAGTCAGAAGCCAGAAGTCAGAGTTCAAAGTCCGCAATCCACAATCCACAATCCGTCCCGCCAGAAGGCGGCGCGATTTCACTGAGAAACGCTCAACAATCCTCAAAGAGCGAACTTGTGCAGGCATACCACGGCTCGATGTCGCGAGATGCGCGTGAGCAGATGGAATCGGATTTGAAAGCGGGCAACCTCCGTTGTCTCGTCGCAACATCATCACTCGAGCTCGGCATCGACATCGGCAGCATTGATTTGGTGATTCAGCTTCAATCGCCGAAAGGGGTCGCACGTGGATTGCAGCGCGTTGGGCGATCAGGTCACGTTATTTCAGCGACGAGCAAGGGACGAATCTTTCCGACGTTCAAAGAAGATTTGGTCGAGTCCGCTGTTGTGGCAAAAGCAATGACTGAGCACGACGTCGAGTTCACTACCATTCCGAAAGATTGTCTCGACGTTCTCGCGCAGCACATCGTTGCCATGGTCAGTGTTGAAGAATGGGATGTTGATGAGCTGTTCGCTCTCATCAAGCAATCATATTGTTATTATGACCTTTCAGAGAAGTTGTATCTCAGCGTGCTGCATATGTTAGCCGGACGATACAACAACGAACTGTTTCGAGAACTTCGTGCGCGGATTTCGTGGGATAAAGTAAATAGCAAACTCAGTGCACTGCCAGGCAGCTCGCAACTTGCAATCACCAGCGGCGGCACGATTGCCGACCGCGGCTACTTCGGCGTGTATCTCGCAGATGGCAAAACAAAAGTCGGTGAAGTGGACGAGGAGTTTGTGTACGAAAGCCGTGCTGGCGACACGTTCATCCTCGGCTCAAGTGTGTGGCGAATGTTGGAGATTGACGCGAACAGAATTACCGTTGCGCCTGCGCCGGGGATGCCGGCGCGAATGCCATTCTGGCGCGGCGAGGGAATCGGGCGAAGCTTTGAACTCGGAAAGAAAGTTGGTGAGTTTAGAAAAGAGATGAGCAAGCGGATTGACTGGCCCGACTGTTTGATATGGCTTCAGCAAGAATTTCCGATTGACTCACGAGCGGCATGGAACATCGAACAATATTTTCTCAAACAGAAAAACATTACCGGCGTCGTGCCGCATAGTGAGTTGCTTGTTGTTGAGGGATTCAGAGATGAAGTCGGCGACCCGCGCATTATCATTCATTCAACATTCGGACGACGAGTCAATGGTTTGCTTGGACTTCTTTTTTCACATCGCATGCAGCAACTCATTGGGACTGAGCCGCAAATGTTGTACAACGACAATGGCATTTTGCTTCGATGCTCGGATGTTGATGAGCTTCCTCTCAATCTGCTCGACAATCTCTCGCTGCAAGAAGCGGAAGACATCGTCCTGAACGACTTGCTCTCCTCTCCGCTCTTCGGTGGGCAGTTTAGAATGAATGCCGCCCGTGCTTTGCTGATGCCGAAGGTTGCGCCCGGCAAACGAACGCCGATGTGGCTCCAACGTTTGCGCGCAAAAGATTTGCTGCAAATCGCTCGACAGTACAGCGACTTCCCCATCGTCATCGAAACAATTCGTGATGTGTTGAATGACGTTCTCGACTTCGAACATTTCAAAGCCATAGTGCGAGATGTTGTTGATGGAAAGGTTCGAGTGAAGTCAGTTCAGACTGAAGTGCCGTCACCGTTCGCAGCAAGTCTGCTGTTCGACTTCATTCAAGTGTACATGTACGAATGGGATGAACCGAAGACGGATAAGCTCAGTCGCTATCTCGAAGTGAACCGAGAATTGCTTTCCGAGATTGTTGATTTGGATTCGATGAGCGAGATGCTGCGACCAGAAGCGATTGAACACGTCGAGCAACAGCTTCAGCGAACCGCCGATGGGTACAAAGCCCGCTCACCCGAAGAATTGCTGGAGATTCTGCTACGAGTTGGGGATTTGTCGGAAGAGGAAATTCGTGAGCGAGTCGTTGATGGAGATTTGTCATTGGTTCACGAGCTGGAAAAGAACGGGCGAGCAGCTCGCATGAACTTCCCGTCGGGCCCGAGATGGATTGCGGGAGAAGAAGATGATTTGTATTCGAGCCTAAACTCCGATGTCAGCCGAACAACAATCGTGCGCCGCTACGTGCAGAACCACGGACCGATAACATCCGCTGAACTCGCTTCCCGCTACGGCTTCAAGCCCGATGGTGTACGCAATGTTCTGAACAAACTCACTTCGACAAAGGAAGTACTTCAAGGCAAGTTTAAGACTTCGGCGCACGCAACAGAACAGCAATTCGTTTATCGTTCGAATCTCGAACGCATTCATCGCCAAACGATTACTGTTCTCCGCAAAGAAATTACGCCGTCAACATTGCCGGAGTTCACATATTTTCTGCTTCATTGGCAGAAGCTTCACCCATCAACACAGGAAAATGGAAGTGCAGGCATGCAGAATATTCTTGAGCAGATGCAAGCTCTTCCTCTTCCCTCAGAAATCTGGGAGAGAGAAATTCTTTACAGAAGAGTGAAGAACTATTCTCGCGACTTGATTGCTTCCCTTACGTCAGCAGGAACAATTGTGTGGACTGGCGCCGGACAAGGAAAACTAAAATGCATTTTGCGCGGAGAAGGTTCGGTGTCTCTTACTCAAGAGCGACCTCACCCTTTGTCCCTCTCCTGGGAGGAGAGGGAAATATCGAAGCCGCGCACGAGCCTCCCCTTCTCATCTTTAGAAAAAGAAGGAGCCAACGACTTGCATCTTTCCGAGCAGGCTCATCGAATCCTCAACTACTTGCAAAGCAACGGCGCATCATTCTTCAATGACATGCGAAGCGGCACGCGTCTGTCGCTCGATGCAATGAATAACGGAATCGCTGAGTTATTCTGGGACAGCAGCATCACCAATGATGTGTTTGCAGAACTCCAAAGCGTGAAGCGGACAGCACGAGTGAACAACGAGAAGCCAATCGAGCCGATTGATTTGATGACGGGACGTCGGAATCCGCACCGCTTCAAAGCAATGCAGACCGTTCGCAAAGCGCTGAAACAAGTTCCCGGCTGGAGCGGTCGTTGGTCGCTTGTGCATTTGCCCGGCGTGATGGGGGAAGAATTATCTGTCGAAGAAAAAGCCGGGGCGCAAGCAGTTTTATTATTAAATCGTTATGGTATCCTTGCGAGAGAATTCTACCGTCGGGAGGAACTCCTTCCGTGGACGATGATTGCATCAGAGCTTCAGCGGATGGAAATGCGCGGCGAAATACGCCGGGGCTATTTTGTAGAGGGTCTATCGGGAATGCAGTTTGCATTGCCTGCAGCAGTTGAAGAACTACGCCGTGTTCGGGCTGAACAGAATCGCGATGAGCAGCCAATCATTGTCAACGCTTCCGATCCGGCAAACCCGTTTGGCGGCGGAGTCGGTCTGCGCTTCATCGAAACACAACCATCTCGCATACCTTCAAACTACATCGCCATTCATCGCGGGACCCCGATTCTCCTCATCGAAAGGAATGGCGCCCGACTTCACACAGTTGGCGAGTCTTCATCAAGCATCATTCACTCTGCACTGAAACAGTTCATCAGCATGATCAAGCTGCCCGAACCACTTCGTCCATTCAAAGAAATCGTCGTTGAACACTGCGATGGTCAGCGTCCGGCACAAAGTCCACTCGGTGCCGTACTCGCAGCGCTCGGCTTCCACAAAGACAGCAATCAGACAATGCGGTATGACGGCTATGTGTAGGAGAAAATCCAATACATCAACCAATAACCATAAGGAGGAGTTATGAACTCCAGACTTAACGTAAAGCAGTGGGCAATTGCTTCCGTGGCGACATTTGTTGCAATGTCCGTGATCGAATTCCTTGTTCACGGCGTAATGCTTTCCGGCTGGTATCGGGAATATACAGTCTACTGGCGCAGCCAGGAAGAGGTGATGAACCAATTGCACTGGCTGTACCTCGGCTACGCGCTGTTCGCCGCAATGTTCTCCTACATCTACACCCGTGGCTACGAAGGGAAACCCGGCATCGGCGAAGGGTTGCGCTATGGTGTGCTGGTCGGCTCGTTCATCGGCATTCCGAAAATGTTTATCGAGCATGCCGTGTTCTATTATCCCGGCAAGATGCTCGTTGCGTGGTGTATTGAAACAATTGTTATATGCACAATTTTAGGTGTGATCGTCGCGATGATTTACAAAGGCGAAAAGAAGACGGCGTAACGCGCTGCTCAAGGTTCATGAGTTTACCCAAAACGCCGATAGAGCATAAGCGAGAGGTGCAGGGTATGGACAAGCCGTTGCAGCGGTTTGAGATGGTCTGGGGCATTCTGCTGAGCGAAGTCGAAGCAAGGTTTGGTCTTGGCAGGTCTTTGAGCAATACCACATTGGGGCGAAGCTGCACCACGCTTCGTCACGGGAGGAATCTATCCTCTTGTCGAGCGCTTTGTGCCCCGATTTTCGGGACTCCGTAAAGCGGAGCGAAATCCCGCCGCTCTTTGGGCGGGGACTTTTTCCTTTTTAAAGAGGTTATACGGGCGGCTAATCTTATCTGATGAGCAACATCTGCGTGCCGCCCGCCTAACGTTTAGGGTTTATCCTGGACCCCTCCGCATAACATGCACGTCATGTATAGTATGCTGCACTAAAGGCAACAGCACATCAAACAAACTATCCTAACCATGCTCTCCCCCAACGACGATCCGCTTTTGCATCTGACCAATGTGAGTGCGGGTCGTCTTGCCTTCCGTTGCTAAACTCTTAGGGAATCAAACCGTTTGTACAGAGGAGCGTGCCGGGGAAAAACTTCCAGCGTTCGGTCAACCACGGCTGAGTAATCGTATGGAATTTTTTCAAAGCTTATCACGCACTTGTTAAGATCAACGATTGCGAATCTTGCGTGAGAATCTCCGGCTCGCGGCTGACCAATGGTACCCGGATTCAGTAGATAGATGGACTCACTATCTAGCGGAACCGGTTGCGACGTCTCGATCTTCTGTAGTGCTGAAGAGAAGAAGGGACTCCGGATTCGGAAGCACGTTTGTTGATGGGTGTGCCCGTAGAAACCCAACCTGATGCGCGCAAGCCAAAGCCTCAATGCAGTGTAGCGAACTTTCCAGTCGCGATTCATATAGTGGTACACATCTCCTAAGACTCCATGCATCATCCAATACTGTCTCTTAACAGCCGCGTTTGTTTGGAGTGATCGAAGGAATTCAAACTCTTCGTTGCTAATCTGTCTACGGGTCCACTCAATAGCCTCCCAACACTCCCAAGGGAACTTTTCTTGTCCAAGCTTTCCAGTTACACCTGCATCGTGGTTCCCGGAAATGCAATGGATACCGTACTTGCGAACCAACTCAATGCACTTACTCGGTTGCGTATGGAAGCCAACGATGTCACCGAGACAGATGATTTGTGCGACATCAGGCGTATTGTTGATTGCTGACAACACAGCTTCTAACGCGGCAGCGTTTGCGTGAATATCGGATATAACAGCAAGCTTCATCGTTGGAAGGTCGGACCTCAATTCGCTCTCGCGCTTCTTTTCAGTTGCCGCATCTTAAGTCTCCTGGCGACAAAACGCGGCAATGTAAATGCAAGTGGCCATGGGTCATCCCACGCAAGAGTGTGATATACTTTTGGTGCCTGGTAGGATCGAATCCATTGCCAAAGCGACCACTCTTTTGTCTTGAGGTAAGCAGGCAACGCGCGCAAATCGGCCCGGAAACACACCCAACGTCTGCCTGCTGCGTACTGCATGGTTGGTTGTACGCGATTGCCGATCAGATCATTGTACCACATTACCGGCACGTTAATGCCGGCGAATGTGCCTAGGTAATTCCACAGGGTAAAGCGCGGGTTCAACTCCAAAATGATGTATTGGTTCGTCAATGAATTTTTTTTGAAGTCAATTTTGACAATTCCTTTGAAGTTGATTCTTCGGCAGACATCAATTCCCAATTTCAAAAAGTCGGGGTCGTGAATCGTTTCGATGTACGCGCTCCCCCCAAAGTGGATTGGGCTTGTTCTAATCTTTCTGCCGACGAACGCGGCTACCGGCTCACCAGCGTCGTTGAAGTAACCGTGGAAACTGCAGACCTGCTCGTCCCTCCCATCGATGAACTCCTGTACGACAACCCCCTTTTCGATGTTTGGAAGGTCTTGTACAAAGTCTCGCACTGCATCAGCAGTACTCAAACGGTGCAGTGCGTGTTTGTAGGAACCATACTTCACTTTTATGTATGAAGTGTACCAATCCTTCATGTACACTGGCTTTATGATGCATGGCAGTGGCAGCGATGACACGTTTCTCAGGATGTCTTCACGCGAATAGAAGAACATCGTCTTCGGTACCGGTAAACCCTTTTCATTTGCAAGAAGAGAGAATTGTGCCTTATCCACAATTCGTTCGGTGAGCTTCGAGTCACACATCACGAACCGGTACCACTTCGCGAGTTCATCTTGGTTCCGGCTTAAGAAGAGCACCTCTCGGTCGCTCCCCCAAAACAACACAGGCTTCGTCCGGAATCTCTTCGAGAGATTCACGAGAGTTCTTACATTATCTTGATCGGTTGATTGATCGAATTCTTTCAAGACGATAGCTTCAGCGCAATAGCGCGATTTAAACGTAATGTCGTCCTCGTGTTCCGAAGCGACAATGGAGCGCAGCCCTACCTTAGCAAGCGACCGGACTATAGGCAACGCGCCGTTTTCGCCACCTAACACAACAGGAACGGGCGTATCAGATTCTGTACTTGAGTAACCTGTTGGAGCTTTCATCCTCTATTCACGATTCGTGAGAGACTTTTCCGGCGATCGTAACTTCTGAAACCCATCTCCAATGTTTGTTTGAATCCTCTTTGCAACATGAGCAGCCATAGCACGTGAGAGCACTCCCTGTCCCTTTGACGCCTTGCTCCAGAGAAGGCGCTCTTTGTTGGCTCGCCTTCTCATGGAATCAACGAGTAACATCACTTTGAACTTCAGCTCGATAAATCCAGGTCTGCTGGGGTACATCAGAACTGTCCAGTTTGTCACGTCAACACTGTTGAAATAGTACTTGTACTCTTCTGGTCCACGCATGAAATCGTATACCTCTATCCCCCGTTTGGCCGCTTCAGCAATGCTGTACATTTGCAACACCCTGCCAATAGAGTACTTCAATAGTTCATCCCGCATTTCTATTCCACTCAGGTAATGCAGTAGCTCTTTACGATACACAAACCCATAATTTGCAGCAACACGCCTTCCGTCCAATAGAAGAAAGGCAAGGAACAACCGCTCCCGTTTAAAGAAAAGCTCTGAGATTTCTCGATGAAAGCCGGCGGTACGAGCATCAGCTAACACTCCCGAGTGCCCGCTTTCCTTCCATCTCTTCTGGTGGAGATTGAAGAATTCTGTAAAATCGTGCGGGAGTTGATCCGGATCGGTCACCACATGCAACTCTACTTTGAAGTCCGATTCGATCTTTCGTTGAACTTGCCTGAATCTTTTTTGCTTGCTCGAAGAGAGCGATGCAACCGTGGCTTCCCACGTCTGCAGTAGCCGCATTCTGGGACAATACTCATTAACAAAATGGTGCCCACGAAAGCCCTGTCGAGAAAGCTCCAGATAGAGTAACGCATGATTGGGTGAGCGATCAGAAATATCCGTAAGATGAATGACATCGAAAAGTGAAGATTGATCCGCTATATGTGATGCTAGGACCGGAAGACAGCTTGTCTCATATCCCTTTGCCACGACGACATCAAGGTAATCAGTTATGCCCCCGCCAATGAATCCTAACCTGCGGAGGCGAATCAGACCGAGTCTTTTCAGCGATTCGATAAAGAGAGGCGCGATTGCGACAAGGCGGCCGTGGCTTCTGAGCGTGACGATGTGCAAATTTGCCGAATCGTCTTGCTCACCAAAGTGTTTCCACCAGGTTCTCTGCCATTCGAAGGACTGGAACACAGTGGCGTCCGACTCTTCAAGCAAGCGGTCCCATTCTGCTTGGAGTGCATCAAACTCTTCTGGACGTGTGACAACTTGTAGGGTCAGTTTACTTACTTGCTTGACTTCTAGAAGTTCGATGATACTCCCTCCGATCATTTTCGTTCGCGTCTGAATTTCTGTCAGATAACTTCCGTGCAGGCAATTGTTCAGTAGTTCGTTTTGATGTTTGCCGAAGACAGTTGAGACTGTGAAAGGACAGTGTAGACGAGTACACTAATTATTCACAACAACAGGCGCGCCTGTTCTCATCATTTCCATAAAATAACTGAAGAGATAATCGCTGTCGTGTGGACCGGGCGACGCCTCGGGGTGATACTGCACAGAGAAAATAGGGAGTTTATTGTGACGGAAACCTTCGTTCGTTCCGTCGTTCAAGTTCACGTGTGTCACTTCCAAAGTTTTCTTATCGAGCGTTTCAGGATCGACAGCAAAGCCGTGGTTCTGTGAAGTAATTTCGATTTTCTGTGTAAGCAGATTTTTTACCGGATGATTTCCACCTCGGTGCCCAAATTTCAGTTTGTATGTCTTGGCGTTAAATGCAAGCGCAAGCAACTGATGCCCGAGGCAAATGCCGAAGATCGGTCTCTTTCCAATCAATGTTTTCAAATTCTCAATCGCTTTCCTCACCGCCGCCGGGTCGCCCGGACCATTGGAGACGAAAATGCCGTCGGGATTCATCGCGAGAACTTCTTCAGCAGGATGCAACGCGGGAACAACCGTAACATCGCAGCCATAGCTCGTCAACCGCCGCATGATGTTCTGTTTGATACCGCAATCGTACGCAACGACTTTGAAACGTTGGCAGTTTGTCGAGCCGTTTGTAAGCGGCTTCAACAGGAACTGTGTCTTGTTAACTTTGTCCCATTTATAAGGCTCTTTGCAAGAAACGACGCGCGTTAAATCAAGGCCCGTCATCTCGGGCGAGCCTTTCACCTTCATCATCAAGCGTTGATCATCCATATCCCCCGTCGAGAGAATGCCGCGCATTGCACCGAATGTTCTCAGCATCTTCGTAATCATGCGCGTGTCAAGCCCCTGCACAGCAACAATGTTGTGCCGCTTCAGCCACGAGCCGAGACTTTCCGATGCGCGGAAGTTGCTGTGAAAATCGAAGTATTCCTTTACGATGACCCCGGCAACCTGCGGCTTCGGCGATTCAACATCGTCCACATTGATCCCATAATTGCCGATGAGCGGATAGGTCATCGTAACAATTTGTCCCGTGTACGAGGGGTCCGTGAAGATTTCCTGGTAGCCGGACATGCTTGTGTTGAACACGACTTCACCAGTCGTCTCACCTTCGGCGCCAAATGCTTCGCCGGTGAGTATTGTTCCATTTTCGAGTGCGAGTTTTGCTTTCATGGTGGGTCAATATAGGAAAGTCGCGGCATGGATTCAAGAACGGAAATCACAACTATGAAAGAAAATCGCCGATCTGCCTCCCCTCCTTCGGTCGCAGACTCGACTCGGAGAGCGGATACACCGGTCTACGATTCGTAGAGCAGGCAGGGAACGAATCTTCGAGGGGATAAATAAGGCACGCAGAGACCGCACCGCGTGCCACAGCCGAAGTTCTCTTCAATCACTTGCTATCTCACAATCGTCATTCTTCGCGTCATTGAAGTGCCATTGAACGAGAGACGATAGAAGTACGTCCCCGACGGCATCTCTTCCCCATCCAACTGGACGGCATATCTCCCGCGCTGCTGAGGCTGGCTCACCAACGTGCGAATGGTTCTTCCTGCCAAATCAAAAACTTCGAGCGTTACATTTCCGGACTCTCGAATCTCATACCTGATCGTCGTAGCAGGATTGAAGGGATTCGGATAGTTTTGGTCAAGTTTGAGTGTTGAAGGAAGTTCATCTGAAACTAAGGGGACAGACGTGGAAACTGAAACAAGATGCAGCGCTGCAACTGCATCAAGATCGAATGATGGACCGTCATCCAGAACCAGACCGGCGGCGTCAACAATCCGAATGTAGCGAACTGAGTCCATGTTGATCTCCGCCAAATCAAACTTGTCCCCTCCCGAAACACGCGGGTCGAGAGGATTTCCACCAAGCGTTGGTGTGGAGCCTGCAAGGTTGCGCCATGTCGGACTTCCGGAATACGGAAACTGTCGGAACGTAATACCATCCTTGCTCACAGAAACAATGCCGACCTCACGGAAAACGCTGTTGCTATCTCCACCGATAAAGAACGGATTCTCAAACACCGTAAAATCAGGTCCGGGCAAATTGACGATAGCGCGACCGGTGTAGCGGAGAATAATTTCGCCTCCCGTACCCAGTGCTTGCAGCTCCTGCGGCGTAGAAGCCGGTGCAATCCCTGTTGCGGTTGAATCCGGTCGCCCGAGGACATTGTTTGGAAAGTATGGGTTCGTTGAATCGAACCCCGGCGTTGCATTGGGACCCTGGCGATACAACACCACCGCGTCGGGCCAGGGTGAAAGCTGCGCTGCAGCAATGTTGCATCCGAGCGAAAGGAGAAGGAACAGCGAAATGTGAATCTTCATTTTCATCTGTCTGATGTTAGCAACCTGTTGGAGGTTTCGTACCGGGCAACAACTCGCGCAACGAATTCATACGCGCCGAACAGAAGCGCGACATAAAAGAAGTCTCCCATCAACGAGTTTCGGAAGAAGGGAATGGCGGCAACATAACAAGCAGCTAACCCTTCCATCGTTTTGGCGTACATCGAGTTCGGCATCAACCACACGCCGAAGTTCGTGACTACGAAGAAGAGAACTGATGCGGCAAACGTCGCTGCCGATGTACGCGCCAGCGTTTTGCGCGATTTGAGCCAAAGCCCGATCATTCCTATTCCAAGAAAACTACCGTACACAAATGGCATCAGACTATGAAAGCCGATAAACCAATCACTGACCAGCATTGCCGCCAACGGGACGATGAGAGGCAAAGCGTTTGTCAATATAGACCCCGCCAAAGAGCGCTAACGCTGCTACGGGCGCGAAGTTTGGCGGATGAGGCATGAGCCGCGAAACCGCGGCAAATGTAACGAGCAAAAATGCCGTCGCATGTTTTGTCATCGTTGGACTAATCATCAAGGTACTCCTTCTGGCGAAGCCATCCCTTTGGGATTTGTGATGGTTCGGTCTTCGGCGTCGGATATTATTTCAGCGGTCATGAAACTGCGTTTCACCACCAGCCATGAAAATGCAGGGACGTGGGCAACGCCCCGTCCCCGCCTGCTCGCACAGAGGGACACGGCGTGTCGATGTCCCTACAGGGTTTGGCTATTTTCATAGCGGTTATTTCATCAATGTGAGTTTTTTTGTTGTTGATTTTCCGCCGTTGGTAAGACGATAGAAATACATCCCGCTTGATAAACTCCTCCCATCAAACTGAATGGAATAACTCCCCGGCTGCATCTGCTCGTTCACCAGCGTCGCAACTTCTCTTCCCAACACATCAAACACTCTGAGCGTCACGTGACTAACTTCTGACCTCTGACCTCCGACCTCTGATATCTGATATCTGATCTCTGTCGTCGGGTTAAACGGGTTCGGGTAATTTTGAGCAAGCAGAAACTCAGCGGGCGTCTCTCCTTCCGCCACTCCTGTTGGTTGTTCTCTGTACACTGCAACACCAAAGTACGGCGCAGCGGCTGTTAAGCTAAAGCGACTCAGCGAATCGCGCGTGAGTGCATTGTAGAGTGTAATGCTTCCCGTTCGCGCGATGTAGAGTGTATCCCCGCGGTCGATTGTGAGCGAACCGCTTGCGATAGGATACGGATTCCGATTGGTGCGAATCGTGTCAAGCGTATTCGCGTTGTAGGCTACAAGCCCGCTTGCACTGCTATAGGCAGTCTGAGCGGAATTGAAAACAACAGAGGACACATTGCCAAACAACTGCACTGTGCCAACAGGCGCGTCTGTTGTTGTGTTGAACACTGTAACGCGACCGGTGTTGTCGTACGGACCGGTACTGACAACGTGCAGACGTCCAAGCGCATCTACGCCGAAGGATTGCGGATTGAAATAAACATTGAGCGTTCTGAGAACCGAATCCGTTGTGGTCGAGACCACAGAAACAGTTGTGCCGTACGCAAAGTTCGCAGGATTGTATGCGTTTGCCACATAGACTTTCCCATTCGCAACGGCAAGCCCTTCCGGACCAAGCCCGACTTGAATTCTTCTTCCAAGCGTATTGTTCGAGGGATTGAAAGCAACAACGCTCGAATCGAGAAGATAGGAGATGTATGCTTTCGTGTCATTGACAAACAGAAGGTCGTACGGATTCTTGTTGTCAGGAATGGAGACCCGCGTAACAGGCAGCGGTTGAACATTATTGATGATATCAGCAATATTGAAAATCATAATGCTCGCATTCAGTCCAACGAATGAGCCGCCGGAGTTCACGACATACAGCTTATTGCCGCGGATAACGAGAGCATTGGCGGCAGGACCGATGGCAACGACGCTATCCCGCACGACGCCGGTTTGCAAATTGATATACGTGAGCGCCTGGTTTGAGTAACCGCGAATGGCAAAGGCTGCTTTCGGTAACGCCTGTGCTGAGTTGATGGCGGCGCAGAGAACCAAGAAAAGGAGAATCTGTTTCTTCATTGTGAAATCTTTATGATAATGAGTGATGGATTGATGGATTGATGGATTGATGGATTTCTGGATTGATGGATTTCTGATTCTGATTCCCGATTTCTCCGTAAGGAGTCCTTCGGACCGACCTCTGACCTCTGATCTCTGACCTCTGACCTCTGACCTCTAACCCCTACCGCTTAAAAACAATCGTCCCCGGAATCAGTCCGACATCGAACTGTGTTCGCAGTCCGCCTGTGGCGGACGCGTACACGAACACAGTGCCGGGCTGAATGTAATTTTTCGCGTCGGCAAGATAGATATCTCCTGATGCTTCTTCGATTCCAATGCTGTAAAACTCCCCTTGTTTGAAAATCCCCGTCACGCGATGAATTCTCGTATCAATGGTGACAACGCCAAGTGTTGTAGGAACGTAACCTTTCCCCTCCGCACTGACGGCAATTTCATATCCGTGTCCACCGAGAACCACTGAATCAACAAGGGCATCATTCGTCGGGTTGATGACTGCGATACGGGCTGGCGTATCGTCATTCGGGTTTCCGGGGTCATTGTAAAATCCGACACAAACGATGTACACAAATCCCGATGGAGTAACTTGAACCCCGACCGGATTATCTCCAACAACCAAAGTTCTCGCAACGGAGAACGAAGCAAGATTGATGATGGAAACGGTTTGTCCTCTTCCAAGCCCTGAGTTTGCAACGAACGCCTTCCCCGCAGCGATTGCAATTCCTTCAGGGTTTGCGCCGACAGGAATCCGCTGAAGCACCGTTCTATTCTTCAGGTCAACTTTAAGAACGGAAGCGTCATACAAGGCAGTCACAAGAGCGGTTGTATCGTTCAACAATGCCATCTGGCGTGGACTTTTGCCGGCTCCGACGTTAATTGTTCCAACGTTGCGATGCGTCGCAAGCTCGATGATTTCTATCTTGTGCGAGTTGTTGACGACAATGTAGCCGAATCCACCGTGCAAAAGCATGCTGTTGCCGACGTCGCCCAACGCTTTGTTGTTCACCGAAAAGAAAACGTCCTTTTCAACTTTGAATGATTCGAGGTCATAATAGGAAAGCGTTGAGTTGCCTCGCCCAAAATTTCCTTCATTCAAGATGTACACTCCCTTTGCGGAAGGAGTTGAAACATTCGGCGCAAGAGACGAAGGATCTTGTACACACCCACCGAGAAGCGCACAACAAAGTCCCACGATGGTGAAGCGACCCATGCTCATAACTCAACCCCCAGCGTGCCGCGAAACTCTCTCAACGGCATCGGGTACAACGCGATAACTTGATACGACGCGTTGAAGAGATTCGTTATTTCGAGTTTGGTTGATAACGTGAGTGGACCTGCTTGCAGGGAGTATTTCACTGCAGCCGAGGTCACCATGTAGTGCGGCAAGAACCGATCGTTCACTTCGGTTGTGTACCGAAAACTTATCCACGATTGCTGAACAAAGAAGGTAAGCGGCTCGAACCGAATTGCCCCGGTGGCGTTTACCATTTGACGCGGGATGTAGATAAGCTGCTTTCCGTTTGTCGGATCTCCCGGATAGTCTTCGCTTTGTTTTGTTGTATTCATCCATGTTGAGTTGAGCGTCAACGAAACTGCGCCGTCAAATCCCGCCCAGCGCGCCTCCGCTTCTATTCCTTTCGATTCAACCGCTGAAAAATTCTTCGGCGACCATACGCCGCCTGCTCCCGGCGTCCACACAATCCGGTCGCGGGTGTCAATCGAAAAATAATTGAGCTCGAGGTGAAGCATGCCGAACAATCGAATTGATGAGACAACGCCGACATCCAAACTCAAGGAGCGTTCAGGTCTCAACCCCGGGTTTCCTCCCTCTTTCCAGTACAGGTCGTTGAACGTGGGAACGCGAAAACTTTTTCCGTAGCTCGAGCGCACTCTAAGCTCCGGCTCTTTCAGCACGCCCACGTTGATGCCGAGCTTTGGACTCACATCGGCGGCAACGTCGGAAAAACGATCATAACGAATCGAAGGATACAATGCGACCTCAAACGGCGTCACAGTTGCCAGGGGAAAAATATGCTGAGTGGAAATAAACGCGCTCCGCTGCCATCGAACTTTTTCCAGAACTTCATTGCTCTCAATCCAACCGCGCATTATCTCAAGCCCCGCATTGCCGGTCATTGCAGGTGAAAGCCTCAACTGCAGCTCAGGCGTAACGAACACCGTACGGTTGACATAGTAGCTGTCCAGCGGGCTGCCATCAATGAGCAGATGCGGATCCTGATACGATTTGTAGGAATACGTAAACTGTGACCTGCAGGTAGCTGAGAAGTGGGGAGATAACGACCACTCAAGTGAAACCTGCGATCGAACGCCGACATCCGACATCCGTGCTGTTCCATTTGCTTGCAGGTCTGTTACCGGTCCGCCAACGCCCCGATCAGCTCCCGAGTACGAAATGTCGAGCGTTGACCGAACGTCAGATGAGAACGCGTAGTTGAGTTTTGCAACCGCCAACATCGAAGCAAAGTCCTCGCCGTTTCTGCGCTGGATGCTTGTGGATTGACCATCGCTGAATTCAAATTCGTAATTCCCGCGTCCCTGTTCACGCCGCACGAGCATGCGATAACCCAACCCGCCTGCGGCGGGCTCGCTGCCTGAAAGAGCAATTTCGTTCGCCGAAAAACTGTTCGAGCCGAGAGTTGTATGAATGTACCCGGTGAGCTGTTCGTCCGGTTTCTTCGTGATGATGTTGATAACGCCGCCAACCGCATCAGCTCCATACAACGCGGAATAGCCGCCTCGTACGATTTCCACTCGCTCCACATTCGAGTTGGAGAAAAGCCCGAAATCAGTCTGTCCGTTCTGCAAGTTATTATATCGCTGCCCGTCAACGAGCACGAGCGTGTGTTCAGCCCCCATCCCCCGGAGCGAAACGGTTTGCAGCGCACTGCCGCCGCCATACGACCGGACAAACAATCCTGCGCTTGTTCCGAGGGCAGACGAGAGAAGGCTGCCGGGCATTGTGGCAATTTGCGCAAAGGTGAGAATTGAAACGGCGGAAGGAGCAACGGCGGAGAGCGTTTGATTCCTCGTTGCGGTCACGACAACTTCACTCAACGAATAGGATCGACGGATACTGCTGCTATCGGCAATAGCAGTGGAGTCCGTTTGCGCGTACACGCGGACACGCGCATCGCCAAGAAAAATGACGACAACAAGAAAGACGACTATGTGAAATGATTTCTGCAAAATAAAAAACCCTCTCCTTCGCGACGAAAGACAGGGTTGAACAAAAACACTCTCATAGTGTTGTCGTTCCTGAACCTTCCCGCGAAGATTGTGTGGGACTGAAGATTCTGGCAGGTCTCCTGGCTTTCCCGATTCTCTCGTCTTCCCACCCATCGTTTGTTGTGGATAGTGACGTTGTTGAGAGAACACTGATTCTGCTTGTCGCAGAATCGGGATTACAGTTGCGGGGCAGCTTCCGCTTTGACCGCCTGAGGCGGGTCGCACGGAATTCCCTTTTCATCCCGACCTTTATGTCGGGACACCAAAATCTGTGTTGTGAAAGAACGAATTACGGTGGACAATATATGCTGTTCCGTTCGGGAAGTCAAGTGCGCAGTCCAGATATATTTCTGAAAAAAATTCTGTAGGAACATTTCTCGCAACATTGCGAAGACGAGCAGTTGATTCTCTCAACGCAAAGTCGTAATCTCAGAGTGCACGGAATTCTGAAATTTGTCAAACGTGCACTCTTTCGTTTTCGTTCGACAATAATCATTGAGACGTCCTCATGGCAACCGTTCGACCGTTCAAAGGATTTCGTCCATTACCGCAATACGCTGCTCAAGTTGCAGCAAAACCGTACGATGTATTAAGCTCTGAGGAAGCACGCATTGAAGCGCAAGGCAAGCCGCTCTCGTTTCTTCACGTTGGCAAGCCGGAAATAGATTTGCCCGTGGGAACAAATCTCTACGACCCGAGTGTGTATGAGAAAGGGAAAGAGAATTTCCAGAAGTTGATTAACGACGGAATTCTCAAAGAAGACCCGCAGCCATATTTCTATCTTTACGCGCAAACGATGGGCAGGCACACGCAGTACGGCATCATCGGCTGCGTGTCCGTGCAAGAGTATTTGAACAACACCATCAAGAAACACGAGCTGACACGCAAGGACAAAGAAGACGACCGCACACGCCACGTGAAAGTAACCAACGCGCACACGGGTCCAATTTTTCTTACATATCACGCCGAGCCAAAGATTGATGCGATCGTTGACAGAGTGCGGCTTGTTGATGCGCTCTACAATTTTGTTGCTGAAGACGGCATCCGTCATCAGTTGTGGGTGATTTCCGACGAACGGTTGATCCGGCAGCTCACCGAACATTTCAGCCGCGTCAACTATTTGTATGTTGCCGATGGACATCACCGCTCCGCTGCCGCAGCGCGGGTGGGTAAAGAACTCGCCGATGCAAACCGACATCATCGTGGAGATGAAGAGTACAACTTCTTCCTCGCCGTCCTCTTCCCTCACAATCAGCTTCGCATTATGGAGTACAATCGTGTTGTGAAGGATTTGAGCGGAAGGGATGAAGATGGATTTCTCGCGGCAATCAAGAGAAACTTCACCGTCAAAAAATCATCAACTCAAGTTCAGCCGAAGAAAAAAGGGGAGTACGGCATGTATCTGAAGGGAAAATGGTACAACCTGAAAGCCGAGACGAAGTTTCTTACCAATCCCGACCCCGTTGAACGGCTTGATGTTTCGATTTTACAGAAACAACTTCTTGCTCCAATTCTTGGCATTGACGACCCGCGGACGAATAAGCGGATTGATTTTGTCGGAGGCGTTCGAGGAATCAAGGAATTGGAGAAGCGGGTAGATTCAGGCGAGATGGCTGTTGCGTTTGCACTGTATCCAACTTCCATTGAAGAACTTTTGTCAATTGCCGACGCTGGAAGGATTATGCCGCCAAAGTCTACATGGTTTGAGCCGAAGTTGCGCGATGGCGTGGTTGTGCATTTTTTGAGTTAACGGAATAAGGATCGGGTGTTTTCAAATCCTCAGGAATCGTTTATCATCACTTACTTTTAGAAATGATTCAGATACTCCAATCGCCAATAACTCGTCATGAACTACAGAAGGTTGCTGATCAACTGTATGGCGATTTGGTAAAGGCAGTGGTTGATGTTGATCGTGAAATGATGGCTATAGGTGGTGAATTACACGCAGATGAAGAGTCTCTTCTGTTAGAGGAAGGAAGCGCTCAGCGTAGCTTATGGGGAATAAACCTCTATCCTGACATTGAAGGCGACACGATGGTCGAGTTCGATTCGATGATCAATGTGAGACCTTCGCAGGGAAATCGCTCGCGCACTGTTGAAGACGCTGCGACGCGAGCCAGAATACTCGAGATCGTAAAAAAAGTTGTCACGGAGTAGGAAAATGTCCGCCTTCAGTACCCAGAGTTTTATAGAGCGATGGCATCGCTTGAGCCTCATGGAACAGATGGGAAATATCGGAAGTGAAGTTGACCGCATTGATTCTTGGAAAAAGAAGGGAAACGAAGATTACGCGATGAAGGCACTGTATCGTTCTCTCGACCTTCTCGATCTGACAATCGCCGATCCACGCTGGAAGAACAGGCTCAAAGAAATCACGCGAGCGCGTGAATTCCTTTGCGATTTGTACGTTGGCGATCATACCTACAATATCACCCCGGAATTTCTCAGCAAATATTTTCTTGCGTTTGCGCTTGCTGCAAGACGTCAGGCAGGGAAATAAGAATCAAACATTGTCTCTGGATTCGATTTGACAGCTTTCTTCTTCCTTTTTGGTGAATAGCCACACAAGAATATCTTCAGCCGTTCCACATTCCATCCGAACGGCAGTAGCAGCGTCTCCACTGCTTTCAGCGCCATCTCAGTGTACTTTTCAATGTCGTAGCCTTCGTCGAATGAATATAAAGCAAGCGGCTTCGCTTTCTCAGGCTTCTTCTTTCCCGTTGCATCAAGAATAACATACTCCACCATCTCTCCGGGCTGAAGTGTGATGCCGGCTTCGTCGAGTGTTTTTACAACTTCCGCATTCGCGCTTCGATTCTTGTATTCATCCGCTTCTTGCGAAATGTGCCGACGTATGACAAGCTCAAGCGGGTTTGCTTGTCCTGAGCGAAGCAAATCAATGTGCTCTTTTGCTTTCGCGAGCGCTTCGGGAACAAGAACTTCAACCTCAGCAACGTTCTTCGCATTCTTGAAAATCTCCAACATCTCACCTTGCATTCGCTTGATGAACACCGGCGTATCGCGGCGACGGACTTCAATCCCTCTCACTTTGATTTCGTTGTTGGAATAGAAGCCAACATAGCGGTTCGCTGTCGGAATATGCGGGTCCATCTTTGATGAAGGAAACAGGATCCAATTGTAAATTCCCTCCAACGAAATCTCAACATTGGTTGCCGCTGTAACATCGGTGCAGAGCTGCTCATAGTCGGGTTCCGTTGCGCCATGTTTGTGCAGCCACATGCAATCAACAATTGCGTGAATGAATTGATAACCCTTTCCCTCAGCAATTTCCTTTGCGCGAAGAATCTTCTCACGCGAGAAGGCATTCACAGACTCGTGTGCTTCAATCTTGCCGAAGCGCGCATTCTTGTAACCAAGATAGCCGAAGCAGGTCACCAACATCCACTTTAGCGCATTCTGTCTGCGGTCAAATAAATGCCAGCGTTCATCTCCGAGTTCTTTCAATCGCTTCTTTTCTTTTTTGTAGAATGAACGACGTTCCACAATCGGCTTCAGCGTTGAAGGAACAATACCCGTGCGCTTCTCACAAATTGTGTATTTCAATTCGGGGACGGCTTCGTTCTTGCAACATCGGCAGTTCACCGTTTCTGGTGAAACGTTGTGTCCGACCATGATATTCGGATACATCGAGACAAAATCCAATTCGGCAATCTGCTCATGATAACCCATAACAGGTTGAAAGATGAGTCCGCCGCGGTCTGCGAGCAATAATGTTGCCGCCGATTTGAAATCTTCCGGCTCACGTTTCTTTGCCGGAATAAGATAGTTGTTACGATACGCCCACGAGAGCTGCATCGAAGAAAGCGCAGTCCCAATTGTTGAGCGAGACTGATGTTGCACAGGCAGTTGTGTGAGGCGCGCAATTTCCACAACACCATCAAGGCTCGCTTCGCTCATCATAAAAGAATTTTCTGTATCGAGATGCCAGCGACCAGCAAGCTCAAACGCACCATCTTTGTGAACAATCTTTCCGTACACAAAATAGCTCGACTCGTTTGTCGTAAAGTAGCCAACACTCTGGTCGCGGTTAAGGAGCAGCGGCATCTTGTGTTCGGCGGCGAGTCTTGTCAACATAGGCAACAACATCGCATCGCCATACTCCGTCATAATGATGTCGGGGTCGCAGCGTTTCAGATGATAGTTGAGCGAGTGAAGAACATCGGCAGGCTGCTCGTTCTCCAGGCTGAATGTTTCTCCATCGTAGGTGATTTCAAGTTGAAACGATTTACGAAATTTTGGGGAGACAAAGTCCGGACGGTTCATCAGCTTCATCGTAGTAAGCGGCGGCAGCGTATAATCCATTGAATCATACGTATCAGAGAGCTTCCACTCCCTCAACTTTCCTTTATCATCAAGACAATATTCGCCGTACGCTAACGGAAAAAGTCCATTGGAGTAAAGATAGATTTGCTGCGAAGCAATATCGGAATTGAAAAAGACGAAATGCGG
>Ga0082335_1001653_pt2 | contig 35809 bp, 34 predicted proteins | sample Subgrocontami58m_FD_72375 | JGI IMG/M metagenome (GOLD analysis project Ga0082335, IMG submission 72375) | Subsurface groundwater microbial communities from S. Glens Falls, New York, USA - GMW37 contaminated, 5.8 m (SPADES assembly) (version 2) ... | reverse complement strand
CAGCGGGCTACCACCTTGGGCCAAACCGACAAAATTTTTGAGCTGTTAATTCCCACCCAAGACAAAATCCAAATCAAGCACGGCGCTAAATCCACCATCAAAGAGAAAATCTTTCCTGGGTATCTGCTGGTCAAAATGGTGGTCGATGACGATTCTTGGCTAGTTGTCCGCACCACCCAGGGCATCACCGGTTTTGTAGGCACCGGCAACAAACCCACCCCTCTCTCTGAAGCCGAGGTCGAGGCCATCATGCAATTTGCCCAAATGGGGGCCCCTAAATACAAAGCCAACTTCAGCCTGAACGAAGCCGTCAAGATCACCGACGGGCCTTTCGCCGATTTTTTGGGTAGCATCGAATCCATCGACGAAGATCATGGCAAACTAAAAGTTTTAGTTTCTATTTTTGGCCGGGAAACGCCTGTGGAATTAGATTTTCTGCAGGTAAAAAAGATATAATTTAAAGCACTAAATCAAAAATTCTAATAACCAAATAAATTTCAAATTAAAAATGCGAAAATCATAAACAGTTTTTAATTTAGAATTTTGATATTATTTGGATCTTAGGATTTAGTATTTAGAATTTTTTAAAAATATGGCTGCAAAAAAGATAAAAGTAATCTTAAAATTGAACCTTCCGGCAGGTGAAGCAACACCAGCTCCTCCCGTCGGCCCGGCTCTGGGTCAGCACGGCGTGCCCATCATGGACTTTGTCAAACAATACAACGACAAAACCAAAGACCAAAAAGGCAATATTATCCCCGCCGTCATTACCGTCTACGAGGACCGCTCCTTTACCTTTATCACTAAACTTCCTCCGGTTTCCGCCATGCTTCTCAAAGCCCTGAGCCTGCCGAAGGGATCAAAAACTCCCGGCCGGGAGATTGTCGGCACTCTAACCTCCGACCAAGTTCGCCAGATTGCCGAGGCCAAACTCAAAGACTTAAACACCGACTCTCTAGACGCCGCCATCAAATCCGTCTCCGGAACGGCCAGATCCATGGGTATTAAGGTTGACAACAGCAACAACTAGGATTAAACTCCGTCCCATGCATGAGAATGAACTTCACAATCCAGATCTAGAGGAATTAACTGGTATAAGTTCCAGTCTACAAAGTTTGCATGGGGTATCAATTCCCATCACCGCGACTCCCCCCTGCCCTCAAATTAAAAGGGGTCTAGAAAGAGTTTGGGTAAGCCGGCGATTCCTTGTAATGAACGGATCAGAGACTCCTTACCTAAGAAGGCATGTAAGGTGTGGTGATATTCATTGCGACCTTGACTGCCCACTAAGAAGAGAGGCCCTAGTTTTTGAGAAAATACCGACAGACAACCCATTTACCAAGAGATAGTGGAAATAGAAAAATATCAACATAACTTTATCACGACCGTGATAAATTTATGTTAATTAAATTTCAAAGATTTGTTTGAGCTCATCTTGGTTTTCTATCCAGCTTAATTTAGCAAATTTTACTCCATTAGGAACATCCAGTACTTCCCGCAAATAGCTCACTTGATCAAAAATATCATACGGACTCACGAATACGCTCTCCTGCATTTGCTCCATGCCCAAATTCCGCAAATAAACCCGCAAACTGTCCCGCTTTTTCCGGTCTATCTCGGCAATATCAAAAAATACCAATCTCCATTGGCCATCCCATGCACTTTTGGGTGGAGAAAGTTTGAGTAAATCGTATTTTAGAGTTTGTTTCCTGCCTTGGTCGGTTATTTTTACGATTATGCCTTCGGAGGTCGATATTTTTTCCACCAATCCCCTGCGCTCCAATCTGTCTGCCGCCAGATAAACCGTAGCTGGCAAATAATCTTCCCAATCCGGAAGATTTGCGTATTTCAGTCTCATCAAATTTTTCCGGGTATGGGGAAATATAATCTCCAAATTATCTGCAATATATTTAAGCATAGCTTTCGCCGAAGCTTGCCTTTTCGCCACCACCATTTTGTTCCTACCCATAAGGTTATATTAACATAATTTTATTACGACCGTGATAAATTTATGTTGTTAAGGTTGGGTAACATTAGCGTAATGCTTTACTGAAACCGGCTCATTTTCGATGTTCAAAACGACAGCCACCATGTCAATTCTGCACGGGACCTCTTTTCCCTTAAGATAAACCAGTGCCATATTTTTTACTTTTTGATATTTATTCCGAGTAAACATTTCCTCCGGAGTACCGAAATCCAGCCCTTTTTTGGTCTTAACCTCCACAAATACTAATATATCTTTGTCCCGCATTATCAAGTCAATTTCCCCAAAGCGGGTGGAAAAATTACGCAAAACCAGTTCATAACCTTTTTTTAGCAACAATCCCAACGCTAAGTCTTCCCCAACTTCACCGGTCTTCCTGTTGAAATATTTCATACCCAAATTCTAAATACTAAATTCTAAGATCCAGATAAATCATAAATCACAAATTATAAATTTAAAACTTTAAGATTTAGAATTTATTTGGTTATTCGAATTTTGAATTTAGAATTTAAATCTGCTGCCGGTACTGCAGCGCTTCGGCCATGTGCGATACGGCAATATCATCCGCTTCTGCCAAATCCGCAATCGTCCGAGCCACTTTGATCAGCCGGAAATAAGACCGGGCGGATAAATCATGTTTTTCTACTGCCAATCTTAACAATCTTTCCGTCTCCGGGTCTAATTTGCAATACTTCTTCACCTGTTTATTCCGCATCTGCGAGTTTGTATAAAACCTGTCAGATTTAAATCTTGTTTCTTGAATTTTTCTGGCTCTAACCACACTTTCTCTAATTAGTTTGGAACTTAGAATTTCGGATTTAGAATTTTGGAGAGATAGTTTATCTATCTCGACCGCCGGCACTCTTACATGAAGATCTATCCGGTCCAGGATCGGCCCGGAGATCCGGCCCCGGTATTTCCTAATCATCTTTTCCGTGCACTTGCACTCTCTTTTGGGATGTCCCAAATACCCGCACGGGCAGGGATTAATTGCCGCCAGCAATGTAAAACTGGCCGGATAGCTGACATGCCCCGCCACCCGCACGATACTCACCACTCCGTCTTCCATCGGCTGGCGCAAACTTTCCAATACCGACCGGGGAAACTCCGCCATTTCGTCCAAAAACAGCACTCCCAAATGCGCCAAAGACACCTCCCCAGGCAATGGGTTAGTCCCGCCCCCGATAATCCCCGCCGCCGAAATCCCGTGATGCGGTGACCTAAACGGCCGCCGCCGCAGCAGCGATTCCCCCGGATCTAAAAGTCCCACCACCGAATAAATTCGGGTCACTTCCAGCGCCTCCGGCGCCGACAGCGGAGGCAATATTCCCGGCATGGCCCGGGCCAGCATGGTTTTACCCGCCCCCGGCGGCCCGCTCATTAACAAATTATGTCCCCCGGCCGCGGCAATCAGCAGCGCCCTCTTGGCTTGTTCCTGCCCAGCCACTTCCGCCAAATCAAAATCCACTATCGCGTCATCTACCAACTCCTTAATCTCTAAATGACTTAATCTCTTAATCTCTTTTACGTCATTTAGGTGATCCACCAACTCTTGCAAATTCCGCACCGGATACACGGTCACGTTCTCCACCACCGCTGCCTCATTGGCCGATTCTACCGGCACAAAAATACTTCCACCCTTGGCAAATAAGCCCACCAGAAGCACTCCTTTTGTGGCTCTAAGTGAACCATCCAAACTTAACTCTCCATAAAAAATCCCATCTTGAGCGTTGCTCGCTAAGCGCGACGAAGTCGGGGCTAAGCATTGTGCGCTTGCTGTCAGAATACCGACAGCAATAGGCAGATCGTAAGCTCCCCCGTCCTTGGGCAAATCCGCCGGCGCCAGATTGACCGTGATCTTCTTGCCGGGAAAATCCAGCCCCGAATTATTAATGGCTGTTTTTACCCGCTCCCGCGCCTCTTCCACCGCCTTGCCCGCCAAGCCCACGATATTAAACCCCGGAAATCCCTGCTCGGCCACATCCACTTCCACCTCTATAGCCACGCTCATCAATCCCACATGCGCCACTGACCTAATTCTAGCTAGCATAATACTTGCCGTCCCTCTCCACTATATCACCAGACAAAGACAATAAAGATAATTGCGCCCCCACTTCAGAAATGGATTTACCCAATTTCCTGGCAATCTCATCCGCCTCCAGCCCCTCGTCCTGTATTAAGTCTAGTAAAGGGGTCTCCCTTCTTTGAAGGGGGACCCCTTTCAAAGATGAACCCACCCACATCTTGGCTTTTCCTTCAGCAATGAGTTGGTTGGTTCCAGCAGAGACAGAAGAAGTAATCGGTCCCGGCACCGCCCACACCGGTTTCTTTCTTTTAATCATCATTCCGGCCGTCAGCAGAGCCCCCGATTTGGCCGCCGCCTCCACTACTATTAATTCATGGCAAATATCAGCTACCACCTGGTTTCTGGCCGGAAAAGTCCAGTTCGTTCCCATCTGATCCTTCCATAAAGATACCAGCAATCCCCCGCTCTCCACTATCCGTTCCTCCAGCTTCAAGTCTCTAGCTTCCAGCTTCCGGTACTCTATCCCCCATCCTAAAACTCCAATTGTCTTCCCTCCGCACTCAATGCATACTTCATGGGCCGTCTGATCTACTCCATACATCATGCCGGAAACTATGGTCCAACCTTGCTGTACTAATGACGGCACAATTTTTTCCACCACTCTCCTTCCATAACTGGTCATTCTCCTCGATCCCACCACTCCCATGCACTTGGCAAATATTTCCTCGCTCCAATTTCCTTGCCAATATAGCTTGTTGGCCATTCTTCCAGTATAATTCATCCCATGGGAAAAAAAGCTGTGGCCATCATCGGCTCCGCCGACGAAGAGCAACTGCGCCAAAAGGCAGCCGTTAAGCGTGAGCAAAAAAAGAAGCGCGAAGGAAAAGTAATTCCAGTTGTGGCCGAAGAAGCCAAAGAAGAACCCAAAAAGGCCGATAAAAAGATAGCCAGGGTGCGGGGGAAATCTTATCAATCCGCCAAAGCCAAAACCGATGTTAACAAATCTTACCCCCTATCAGAAGCTATCAAACTATTAAGAGAGATATCATTAACCCGGTTTGACGCCAGTGTGGAACTGCATCTGGTCCTTAAAGACAAAGGGGTCTCCAAGGAGGTGGAGTTGCCTCACTCCACCGGCCGCGTCCGCCGGGCGGCCATTGCCGACGACAAAACTATCGCCGCTATTGAATCCGGTAAAATTGATTTTGATGTCTTGTATGCCTCTCCCGAGCAAATGGGCAAATTGGTCAAATTTGCCAAGGTTTTGGGACCGAAAGGCCTGATGCCCAACCCCAAAACCGGCACCATCGTGGCCGATCCCGCCGCCGCTATCAAAAAACTATCTGATAAATCCGTGGTTCTGAAAACCGAAAAAGACGCGCCTCTAATTCATACCGTTATCGGCAAGCTATCAGCCAACGACCAACAGTTAATCGCAAATATTCAGGCTATCCTCACATCCCTGCCACAAATCTCCAAAGCTATCCTCAAATCCACCATGTCCCCGGCCATTAAACTTCTGCTACAATCATAATTAATGCCCCGTAAGTCTCAGGTTTTGAGTTTAGTATTACTGGTGGCCGGGTTGGGTGTAGGTTTAACCCTCATAAACCAAAAACAAAATATTATAGGCCGCGCCTGGAGCGGAATAACTTCAAATTTTGCTTTGTTACTAAATTTACCGAGCTCTCAACCAAAAAACGTTACTGCCAAATCCCAAGCCCTGTACACAAAGCTTCTGCAAACTTATCCCGACGCCGAAGTCCAAGCCATAGACATCCCCGGAATGAATATCCGTGGTCAAGCCCACCTATATTACGACCGGCTCATTGACAAAACCTATGTCTTTTCCAGATTGGAAAATCTGCCCTATCTGTCTACCCGAATCGTCAGACTCTGGCTTTTGAACTCAAATCAGGAATATTCACCCGCTGGTATCAGCGAATTTGTCACCGAAAACAACAATTCTATAGCCTATAGTGTCTTCGTCAAACCGGGTAATCTAAAAACAAATTTTTCCGAGCTGGTTTTTTCTTATGATCTATCTTCTCAAGATGCTGTCCCTATTATCCCGTTTTTGAACCTAAGGTTCTAAAAAATGCGCCGTTTCTTGCCCATATTTCTAACTACATTAACTCTGCTTGCCCTGCGCAGCTTTAGCGTAGTCAGAGCCAATCATGCTTGCGGAAACACTTGTGATGAATTTACCGAACAGGGCGCCTGCACCCATGGCTGTGGCCAGTCAGCCCACGGCGGAGGCATTTCCGTTGAAAGCGTCCCGGCTCAAGAAGGCACTGATGGCGGCAGTTACTCCACGGCCCTAGACACTGCTGCTAAATACACCAGCCAGCAAGACTACAATATTGACAAACAAACCCATAACGGATCCTCTACCGTCAAGGAACTCAAAGAAAATCTGGCCGTCCAAATTGAAACGGCCCAAACCGAAATCGCGGCGGCGGTAACCCGAGCCACCGAGTGTACTTTTTGTGGTAATGAAGGCCAAGGAGCCTGCGACTTGGGACCTCCAAATTACTGCTCTTTTGGGTGTAAAACCGGATTATCTTTCTGCGTCACCACCGGCTCTTGTATATCGCGGGGAGATGCCTGCGAAAAAGTGGACTTGGGCCCCCAATCCTCTAATCCCCTCGCCTATGCTCAAGCCGTTTATGCGGATCAAGTCAAAAAATTTAACCTTGTCTCCACCGCCAATAACTCCGCTATAACCACCGAATGTAAACTCGAAACTGCCCGATTGGGTTGCGACTGCTCCACCGGCGAATCGGCCCGCAAATGTTTGACTTCGGTTTTGACGGATGACAATAAGGCCAAAGCTGAAACCAACTATACCGCCGTCACCAACGCCCCCCCTCCACAAACCATCTCCGCCGCAGAAAACAAACTGATAAACGAGTATGTCAACTGTCCCCGTTGTGAACCTGAAGACGCTGCAACAATCATAGAAAATCTATCTCCCCAATTACAGTCTTTAGCCAAAATATTGCGATTCGCCCAGGGGAACCCAACCTTAGCTCTCAAGGATGAAGAAAAAAAGGCAGCTCTTATAATCCAAAATGCTCAAAAGAAAATCGCCACCAGCCCAGTTTCCATTAATAACCCCGATCAGACATATATCCAGGCCGGGCAAATTTCTGCCCAAACGGCTAAAACATTAAAAGATCTCCTTGGTGATACAGATGCCACCAAAGCCTTAATCAGTGCCGTATCCGGCCAATTCCAAAACCAAGCTGAATCTATAAATTACACCCGGGCTGCCCAAAAACTACCGACCACCGAAGATCCTGCGAGAGTAACTCAACTGGCCGGCGAATACGGCCTGTCTGCGGACGCCACCAAACAATTGCTTGATGCCGGCCGGCAATACGCCGCGGACGTCCAAAAGGCCAAATTGGCCGCCGAAGTTCAAGTCCAAAAACAAGTTCAGTCCGACGCAGCTTTCAATAAAATCTTTCAACTTTCCGCTGATAAAAAAGAAAAGGAATATTACGATCAAAAAGCCGAAATTCTTAAAGGGTTAGACACCGATCAAATCAAAATCATCGAAGATAAATTAGCCTCAATCCAAAAAATAAACGACGCTCTCAAAAAAACCACCAGTTACGATACTCTCGACCAGCACGACAGAGACGTAGCCAGAAATTTGACTGTCGAAGAAAAGAAAATTTACACGGAAGCGCTTGCCAAGGAACGTCTCATTCAAGAGTACGCCAATGCAAAGTCAGATGCCGATCGCAAACGCCTGTTAACCCAGCTCTCTCCCGTTGAACAAGCCCAAGCCCAAGCCTTAAAATCCCTCAACGACCAAAAAGTAAGTCAAATCTTAATTTCCCAACCAAAAACAGAAATTATCCCGGGAGGCTCGGTCACCTCTGTCTGCACAAGTCCCGCTCAAGTTAATATCGTTACCTCAAAAGTAGTTGGTCTTCAGGGTGTTAACACTACAGAGACCAAAACCTGTCTGTGGGGCTGTTCGGCCGGAGCCTGTACTTCCGGCACTCCGGAACAGATTGCCGCCGCCGTGGCCGCCGCCAATGATGCCAAAGTTGATCTCAAAGAATATCTCGGTCAAGCCAACGCTACCGACAAACAACTTTTTGAAAACCCCACTGTTCCCGACGCAGTCCGTCAGACACTTATTCAACAGCGCTTCCAGACAACAATCCCTCACGGACGAGGAACTATTATTTCTCAAGATCAAAAACAAAAATATCTCGACGAGGCTACCAAGTATGTTGATACCACTTTAAATAGCGGCCATTTAAACCCCGTCGGCTCCAATTCTCCCCAAGCTTTTAATGAATTATTGGACAAAATCCGGACTCTCCCGGCCGATGACGCCCGCAAAATTGTTGATCAGCAAAAAGATCTCTTTGGCAAAATCGTCGCCGAACAACTTTTTGTCACTCTCAACCCCAATTATCCCGCCCGGATAAAAATCAGCGACGCAGACGCCATTGCGGCTTACCCTTTAGTTTCATTTTTGATTACCGGCAACCCCAATCTAACAACTTTACAAAACATCGCTACTTCCGGCATGACTTTCGGCGATCCCCGCAATCCCAACTTCCAAGCCCAATATATTCCTATTGCCAAAACCCAATGCGGTATCCCGGCCGGCGTCACCGATTACTCCGAAGAACAAAAAGCTTGTCTGGAGGCCAGATTTACCGGCCTCAAATTTAAATTCGCCAATATTGAATCGCAAAACAAAGCCACTGCCGTCATCAATGTTGGCGCTACAGTTTTGGGTTTCTTTTCCGGAGGCACCAGTTACGCTCTCAAACAAGCCGGGGCCAATATCGCCCTCCAATTCGCGCCCCGGTTAGTGCAAAACGTAGTGGTAGCCGCCGCTTTTGCCGATAATCTCACCAGTAGCGACCGGGCAGGAGCCGCCGCCATGCAAACTTTGGCCAATTCCGGCACCGGAACCCCGACTCAACAACAAGTTTGGCAAGAACAAGCTAATCTGGCTCAACAGGAAGTGCACGCCGCCTACCAAACCAACCTCATTACCGGTGTCGCTCTCTCGGTCATTATGGAAGGATCAGGCCAAGCTTTTGGGAAATTTATTTCTCCTTATAACAATAACCGTTTTACTGAATTTTTTCTGGGTAAAAACGTCCTCCCCGACGTTCTGGATTCTATCCCGGGCATAGTTCGGGACCAAATTTGGTCCCCGGAAGATGTTATCAAACCAACAGACAAAGTTAAGATAGGATTTTTCACCAGAGACGGACAAAGATTCCGTAATAACGATTCTATCGCCGGCCGGGACTTCATCAATACATTCAGATCCATTTTTGGCTACTCCGAGGGCACCATTGTGGAAACCAACGGCCGAATGTTCAAAGTCACCGCCGACGGCAAACTTTTGGAATATGTTTTCCGTTCTCCCTCTGCCGCCACACCCGCCTTTCCCTTATTAAGTGATCCCACTGCTCACAACGCCACCGCCGCCATAATTGCCCGCGACTTTGATCCGGTAAGCAAACCGTCTTCACCGCTCCCAGAAGACAGTATTCAAATTTTACAACCCGACGGCAACATTCTGGGTATTTATGTCGAAAATTTACGCAATCATCCTCCCAAAAATGTCGTTGGACTCCTGACCGATACTTCCGGCGGATCGCCGGTTAACAAGCTTATCTGGTTTGATGAATCCGGATTGCCGATAGAATTAACCTCCAAAACCGGAGCCGCACCCACTATCGAAACTTTGCGCCAGGTTGCTGATTATATTATCCCCCCCGAAAAACTCCAGGCCGAAATCGCCCAACGTCTGGCCCAACTTCCAAAATCTTCCACTACTCCTGGCCTGCCTGAGCCTAAACCCGGAACCAGTATCATGATAGCTCCCCAGGGAGATGTTGCCATAGTCAATGGTCAACGTTTTGTCAAAACTCCCACCACTTGGCTTCCTGACAATGCCATCTCCCGCGCCGCCATCGCCATTGCCCAAAAATTCACTCCTCCCAACGCGGCAACATCAGTGGCCACCACTTTCCAGCTCGTAAACGGTCAATCTTTTGAACATGCCAACACTCGCGTCGATATTGATCAAGCCGCAGTTATCTTAGTCGTCAATCCGGCTGACCAAGTCATGGTTAACAATAGTCCCATCATTGCTGGCCAAGTAACACTTGATCCTGGAGACATAGTCTCAATAACTAATGGCCAAATAATTTCAAACTATGAATATTCACGCAGAAATGGTGATATGGCTGAATTTAATCACAATCCCGAGCAAGCTCAGCCCGCCCCCGCCGCCCCGGCGCCCATCGCGCCTGCTCCGGCGCCAGTTGCTTCAAATTTAACCGTCATCCAACAAGCGAATCAATTTACAGATTCATTACTTAGTAGATTACCGATAAACTGGCAACAATACATTTATTCATCATTCAACAATCCATCCAGAATTTTCAGCCAACAGCCATCTGCACCTCCAGCTACCCTGGAATTCTTAGGTAGATCACAAGATTTTGGAAATATCTCAAACGACGCTCAGGTATCCAGAAAACATCTGGCCGTCTATCGAGATGCAACTGGCAAAGTTGTAGCTATTCAAGACGTCTCATTATTCAAAAATACACACTATCTGGACTCGGTAGGAAACTATTCACCATCTACAAATCGTGCTTTTATGGTTTATCCTGGGGATCAAATTAATATCCCTTTGTCAGATAAATCAAATTTCATAATCAGCGTTGACCAAAACGGACAATTGATTGATCCAAGTAACCGAATCCTATCTTCAAATAATAAACAGCCAGTCATTAATCCAAAACAAACCACGGCTAACAGCAACCAAAAGCTTTTTAAATTCGGAGAGGAAAATAACATCATTGCTCACGGCGTCGATGAAGATAAGGGGGGTTTTAAAAATTTACTGCCCATATCAATTGAGGGGATAAAAAGTCCAACTCCCGGGGAAAATTCTTTTGCCGGACAACTTTCTAATGGCGATCCGGCTTTCTTCTCCGGACCACACGGACCGTATTATGTGGTCCTTAAGCCAGATTTTATTTATACCAACGATGGCACTATTCCTCCATCCGAACACACCGCTTATCTTTTCCCGGATGAAGCCAGTAAATCAGAATTCTTAGGCATGATTAATAATAGTGAGACGGCTGCAAAAGTTTTCACTTATGACGAATATCTCCGCAAAAATAGCCCCTCTCTTATTTCAAAAGTAATAAATATTCCCAAAAATATTGCCGGATTGATCAGGTCTTTAGATCAAAGTCTTCTGGATAGTCGAATGACTGTTCTCACTGACAATAACGGAAAACTGCGTATCCTTACCAGTTCGTCAAACCGGATTACGCTTGACGGACACGGCTTAAATACTCAATTAAACGGGTATGGTGCTTTTATTTCATTTGGAGACTTGAATGATATGCGTGTATTAAATACTTCAAATCAACCGATAATTGTCGATGGAAACTCAATATTGGAAAACACCGCCGCCCAAGTTGGAATTGGCAGCACTATTAAAATCGGCACCACCACATACACCATCACCGGATACGATAATTCTATAGCCGTTACGAGGCTGGTCATTGATTCTAATTTACCGGCACCGGCCACCCCACCCATTAGATCTCTTACCAATAAACTTACCGACACATATCTGTCATTTGCAAGAGGACCTCTTGCAAACAAATCTGCCGCCACTGTAACCACCAATCTAAACAACATTGCCAGCGAAGCACAACAATTAACTGAAACATACAAACCCGACAGTTGTTCAAAATGCAGCGTGGAATTCTCTAAAGTTCTCGGACTGCTCCAAAACGCCAAAACAGCCCAGACCGCCGAAGAACAGATAAATCTTTTTGGCGAAGCTTACACATTAATGCTTGATCACCTGCTTGACAACCAACCTGCTTACGCCAGCGCCCGTATACTAACAGAGTCAGAGTTATTTGCTCTCTTTGGTGTAAATAAAGATGAACTTACAAATTCTCTGGAAGAGGGGTTACTAGCCGTTCAGCAAGCCAAAACAGAAACACCGCTAGACGACTCGCCATTTTCTTCATCAACCCGCCTGACCCGCCTCGAAACAGAAATCGGAGAACTCATGGCCCGCCTTAATCCCACGCTGACGGATATTTTTGAAAACAAAACCCCTGAATCCGCAGATTTCAAAAAATTTATTTACTACATCACCGGAATTTGGCTCGAACCGGGAAATGAATATAAATTAGTTCAAAGGATGCAAGAGGATTCTCTCGTCGTTCGTCAAAAGTACAACCTGCCGCCACGCCAACTAAAAGTGGATCAGCCTGCTGAATATATCAACCAACTTAAAGCCATTGCTCAAAAAGAAGGCGTACCAATCCGCTCCGGTGCTGAGTTCCAAAGATTTTTTGAAAATCACAGTGCGGCGGCCGTGTACTTTGGGGACACAAAAACCATCGTTGTTCCGCTACGAGATATAAACGAATACAAAGAAGTATTTAAATTCGCCACTAATCTTGAACACGAACTAACTCACGCTTTACAAGATAAATACTACCCTGGCATGCCAATAGAAGCTATGGAATATGAAGCTTATGCAATAAACAGAAGCCCAACTTTCTTAGAAAACAAGCCACTTGACGCCATAGACATCAGTTTTTCATTCTACATCAGAGGATCTGTCAACCATTGGTATAAAGATCAAGAAATTATCAGCAAACCCTGGGACGACATTAAACCACCCCAATCTCCCTCCCCCTCCCTCCCCATCCTTCTGGCAAATTTTGCGGGGGCTATAAATCCAGGATTTGTTCCATTTATTCAATCCCTTTCTGAAAACTGGCCGGCAATTAACACCCAAATTGATATCCTGCGCGGGTTTAATCCCCAAAATCTTTGGAACTTTGTCACCCAACCTTTGCGAAACTGGCCCTGGCCGGGGCAAAAAAACAAACCTAACCTTGAAGAAATTCCTACTTTGATACCCAACAAAACAAGTATCCCGGGTTTACCTGCAGGATTAGAAATTAAATCTCCCAGTTGGGGAAATCCAGAAAGTGCAAGAGAAATGATATTTTTGTCTCAACGAGATGATTGGCTAGTATCCATACAAGAAATTGATAACGGGCTGAGACTTTTTGTAAAACCAAATACAACTCAGAGTCCAGCGGTTAAAGATATTGGTGATGGAAGATATATAAACCAGAACCTTGCCACGATTGAAAACGATGAAATAAAATTAATCCCGAATTCGGGATATAGCACAAAACCACCAGATGATAAAGCTATTTATAGGGGAATTTACTATGACGAATTGATAGACATTATACTGTCAGGTGAAATTCAACCTAAAGGTAATATCTCTAGTGACCTAGCCTATTTCGCTGATGGTACCCAAGACCCACAATCGGCGTCAGAATTCGCACTAGGTTACGCTAACCATGGACAATGGTCACGGCTCCCCTCATTCGAAAAACCAAACTTCCTTCTAGTCGTTAAAAAACCAGATAGAATTCCAAGCTTGACCGGAGGTGTTGAAGTAGCATATTCCGGCTCCATAAAGGTAAACGACATAATAGCTATCTACGAAGTCAAACCTTATTTAATCAAGGAAGGCTACTATCCACTTGAAAGGGGCGATGGGTGGATAAGTCCGTCTTTTAATTCGAATTACTTTTATCTGAAAGCTCCAAAAGTAAGCACCGCTTATAAAAGATTAACTTTTGAAGAAGCCGTGAGTAAATTCTCCCAACCCCTCTCCCCCACCACCTTCCTCCAATCTCTCAAAATTGGTGATACGGTTTGGATAGGTCAAAATAGTTTTGAAATCACTGAAAATAATCTGGCTGAGAATGGACCGATTATCCAAGCAATTAATAAACTGGTAAATGGTCAAACTATAGTTGTGCAAAAACCTAATGGTGAAGTTGTTTCCGAGAACCAAATTGAAAATGGAATGATTACTAGAGCTAGTGCTTCTTCCCAGGAAACAGGTGGGGGTGGCATTGAATCTGAAAATCTTCAACCCACTGTATCAGCAATTACACCTAAGAAAGCCATAGCTGCTGGAAAAATCGAATTATCCGACGGACGAAGCATACCAATAAAAATGGCGTCATCAAGGACTGATATTGGAAACCTGCTTCCTCTGCAACCATCAAATACTGTACGGGCATTTCATGGAACTAGTTTTAAAAAAGCATTAAACATTGCAAAACATGGCTTTTTTGGTTGGAACGGAACCCCATCTAAACCACACCCCACATTAACAACAGAAAGTTTTTACTTCAAAACAGTTTTTGATCAGGCACGAAGTGAAAATGGTTGGGGCGCAATAGTAGTCCTAGATACGCTTCCTAATGAATTTATACCACTTGGAAATGTTAATGAGGGATTGGGGGGGCCTAAACAATTATATACTGGAAATAAAGACAGTTTGGTTGATATACTTCCTCCAGAATTGTTGAATAACTCCGAATTGTCACAGATACCACCAGAAAGAATTACTACCATCATATTAGTTCCTCCTGCCACCCCATAAAATGAGCTTTTTGACAACCCCTAAATCCCCGCGCCCACCTGAAAGGTGGGATGGCTTTACCCCAAAACATAATAAGTAGCTTTACCGCGGCTCATCCTGGTTAGAAATCCCAACAAAATAAGCTTTTTAAAGTCGAGTGCCCGGGTGGATCTGGCACGAGCTGTTAGTTTTGCATAATCCCGGTCGGCTATCCGTCCATTTTCGGCTACGAAATCCATTATTTGTTGCAAGTGTGGCAAAAGATTTGTTTGGGGCAAGAGACTCTCAACCCTCAATAATTCATCGATTAGCCCATCGGTAAAATATTCTAGCCATTTAGTAAAATCTATCTGGTCTGCTAATTCATAATAATCCCCGTACTCACCCACAATTTGAAAATATTTTGTAACATTTTGATTGTAATAGTTTTCAAAACTAAAAAGATTAAATGTGTCCAGTTTCATCTTGGCCAATAGCACTTTGGTTACGAGCCGTGTGGTTCGGCCATTTCCATCCATGAAAGGGTGAATAATTACGCATTGTTTGTGAAATATGCCAGCCAAAATAAACGGGTCAGTCTTGGATTCATTGATATCTATATAGTTAATCAAGTCTTTCATTAATTTGGGTACGTCTGTTTCGTTGGGCGGAATATAGGCTATTTTTCCACTCCTGGGATCATTAACCACAACCGGTCTATTTCTAAATCTTCCTGAATCATTTTCAGAGATCAGCCCCTCGGTTACTTGTTTTTGGATATTTAAAATCAGATCCAGGGAAAAGTCTGTGTGTTTGTCCAATTTCAAAAGCACTTTGTTGTAATTTAATACCTCCCTTTCAGTATCCCGAATATGGAGCGGCCGCGATTTGATAATCATTTTTACTTCTGTAAGCGGAAGTGGATTACCCTCGATACTTGTTGATGCATAGGCTGAAACTGCTCGGGCCAATTTTTGGAATTCCGCCATTACTATATTGGGGAATCTTCTGTTGTTTAATTGCATGGTCAATTGATCTATCTTTCTAATATTGGCCAGTAGTTTGTCGGTAATTGTGTATTTCGGAGAAAACATCTTAGACGTATTTTAGACGATTGATAGACGATTGTCAATGTTAAGAAATATCCCACGCACTTAAAACCCCATCGCTTCTGTTGATCTGATCCCTGAAGGTTCCAACACTAAATATTCACCCACAGCTAAGGCTTTAATCATCCAAGATAGTGCTACGCTGCCGTCTCTGGGCATTTTAATTCCCAGTTCTTGAGCCAAATTATCTTTGGCGCTTAAACTTAATGTATTTCTCACTGTCTGGACATTTACTCCCGCGTGTTCACATGCTTCTTCCAAAGTTCCCGCATCCGCAAACAGCCCTTTCATGGCCCGATAAACTTTGTCGCCCAACGGATCTCGGGCAGATTCATTCAAAATGATATTATATGTACTCTCTGGCGAGTAACCCGCAGGATAACTATCTTCTGGCAATATGATTAACCCCAGTTTCATTCCCTGAATCAGAAAGCTAACTAGTCCTGTTTCAACTCCTATAGTTTCACCGCCGGCTGTCCATAACTGATTCCTTACCGTACTACTAACATCCCGGTCATTACCGGAAACACTAAAAATACCCATACCGAGCAATCCCGAAAGCACTTCAATATCTATTTCGGTTATCTTAGTCCTTTCGGCCCACTCTGCCAGCCTTAATTCCGTCATCCCCTTATTATACATCATACCAATCCTATAGTATACGGCGACGCTAATCTGTGTTTGCAAGAGGACCTCTTGCAAAAGTATTCAAATCTTCATCAATTTCTACTGACAAAAACACCGATGTTTTCTACTTCGGGGATTATCAAAGTGGTATTTTGGTATGTAGTAACGCATAACGAATTCGCCCTGGACAACTACTTCCGCACCGGGTATATTTAATCTTATGACCCCCGATCTAGCCGGATTTTGGAGGAGGGCGGCCGCCGCTCTCATTGATGGGCTGATTGTTTCTGCCGCCGGCTTTGCGGTCGGTTTATTTATCAACTCCCCTCTCTTAATTTGGCTTGTCTCTATCGCCTATTATGTCTATTTCATCGGCTCCCGCGGCCAGACACCCGGAAAAATGGCCCTCAAAATCAGGGTTGTCCGGATCGATAACCAGCCCCTAACCTACATGGCCGCATTTTTGCGCGAAGCAGTGGGCAAATTCCTCTCCGGAATCGCCTTTGCTCTGGGCTATTTGTGGATGATTTGGGATAAAGACAAACAAACCTGGCACGACCACCTGGCCAAAACCCAAGTCATCAAAGTCTAGGGCTTGACACAAACGTAAAATACGGATACTATGAACTGGAGGTATTAATTATTCATACTTCCAGTCCATGAACACCAGAGGCCGGGCAATTTTAGATATCTATCGATCCGCTCAAACGGTGTTTACCGTCGGCGACCTCGCCCTCCTGTGGAGAACTACCGACCCCACGGTTCTCAAAAACAGGATAAACTACTACACCCGTGTCGGTCAATTAATCAGATTGAGACGGGGTGTGTACGCTAAGGATAAATCGTATGATAAATACGAGCTGGGTGTCAAGATCTTCTCTCCCTCTTATATTAGCCTGGAGACAGTGCTCATCAAGCACGGAGTGATTTTCCAGTATTACGAATCCATTTTTATAGCCAGCCGTTTATCCAGGGAGATTTCCGTCGCCGGGCAGAATTACACTTACCGTAAACTCAAACCGGAAATACTTACTTCTCCCGCCGGGGTCGAGAATCGCGGTTACTATCACGAAGCTTCGCTGGAGCGGGCCTTTATGGACTACATATACTTATTCCGGAATATCCATTTGGATAACCTTAGCCCTATCGATTGGGACAAATGCCGCCAACTGTCAGGTGTTTATGCCAATAAAGCCTTAATGGTCCGAATAGAAAAATATGCTCGACAAGAATAAACACCACAGCCTCCTGGTACAAATACTGCGGGATATTTACTCCGATTCCCGTCTGGGAGCTTTGTTAGGATTCAAAGGCGGAACGGCCGCACTTCTAATTTATAACCTTCCCAGGTTTTCGGTGGATCTGGACTTTGATCTATTAGATCCTACTAAAGAAGAATATGTTTTTGAAAAACTTACTGACATTATATCCAAGTATTCGCACCTGACCCAAAAACACAACAAAAGATACACCCTATTTTGGATGGGATCGTATATCCCCGGTTTGCGCCAAATAAAGATAGAGATTTCTAAGCGGCCGGAACCGGCAAATTATGAAATAAGAAGCTATCTAGGTTTTAGTCTGTTGGTGATAAAACCGGAGGACATGTTTGCCAACAAGCTGATAGCTCTTTCCGAACGGAAGAAATTTGCCGCCCGCGATCTTTTTGATATTTGGTACTTTTTGAAAAACAACTGGGAGATCAATTCCCAAATAATTACCCGCCACAGTGAAACAAGCGTCAAAAAATACTTAGGACAGAGTCTGAAATTCGTTAAAAAGATAGACAGCCGGGACATTCTCTCTGGATTAGGGGAGTTGCTGGAGCCAAAAATGAAAGACTGGGCCAGACAAAATTTGAAAAAAGATACCGAGTTTTTGCTCCGGTTACGTTTGAGCCTTGAATCTTAAACCCTAAACCTTTATAATCCTCCTATTACCTAAGACAGCGGGCACCCATGAGCCCCGCCGAGGAATTATGAATCAACGCAAAATTGCTTCCGTAGAGGAACTCAAACAACTGCTTCAACAAGCCAAGAGCGTCGCCGTTGTAGATTACACCGGCATGACCGTGGCCCAAGCTACAGACTTAAGAAAAGCCGTCAAGGCTGCCGGGGGGCTTATGAAAGTCAGCAAAAACACTCTCTTCAAAATCGCCGCAGGCCTTCCGGACTTGCCTCTTACCGGACTATCGGCCTTTATTTTTTCTCTTCAGGATGAAATTTCCGCCCTCAAGCCTATAAAGTTCCCCTTTAAGCTGGGCTTGGCCGGTGACCGCGTTCTCACCGCCGCAGAAATCACTCAATTAGCTAATACTCCTGCCCGCGAAACATCAATCGGCAAACTTTTATTCTTGCTAAACTACAACACATCCAGACTGGTTCGTACACTGGATGCGATAGTTAAAGTAACTCACCCCGCCTGAGGGCTCCCCTCTCTTACATCGCAAGATGCGAGTCGAAGACTCGACTTAAGAGAGGGGTCGGGGGTGAGTTATAAAAGGGGGTGTTTTATAAATGTCTGATAAATTACAAAAAATCATCGATTCTGTATCCGAACTCACAGTTGTTGAAATGGCAGATTTAGTCAAAGCTTTAGAGGAAAAGTTTGGAGTTAGTGCAACTGTTTCTGCCGTTCCCGCTACCGCCTCCGTGCCTGCGGGCGACTCTGGCGAGTCACAGCAAGATTCTTTCAACGTGATTCTGGCCAGCGCTGGTGCCAATAAAATCGGGGTCATCAAGGCTCTGCGCGAAATCAATCCCCAACTGGGACTGAAAGACGCTAAAGATCTGTCTGAAAAGCCGGGTGCCGAAATCTTGCTGGGAGCAAGTAAAGCCACCGCCGAAGATGCCAAAGTCAAACTCACAGCCGCAGGTGCAACCGTAGAATTAAAATAACCATTGACACAACTATCAAGTAGTGGTAGTTTGTATATCAAATGGCTACTTTAAATCTCAACGATCTTCCTGACCTCTTAACTGTCCGCGAAGTGGCCCAAATTCTGCGCGTCTCTACTCTGACCATCAAGCGCTGGGGCAAACGCGGCAAGCTCACTCCCATTAGAATCAACTCCCGCGGCGACCGCCGCTACAAAAAAGAAGCCGTCCAATGGCTTCTGGGCATCACTCCCAAAGCTGTTTAAGCTACGCGCTCTTTAATGGCCTCATAAAATTTTTCCAGAAGTCCTTTTTTCTTCTCTTCTTCTGCCGTCTGGGCCAGCCACCCCAAACGGGCCGCCGTGGCGGCTTGAAAAGTGGAAAATCTGAATTTTTCAGCCAAGTATTCCCGCAGACTCTCCTCACTCCCATTTTTCCACAAATCAATTTCAATTCTGGCAATCACTTCCGGTTCAAATGCCAGTTGCAAAGTTTTTTGCAAGATCCCGTACAGCCCTTCCAGGGCCTCTTTAGCCTTATCCCAATCCTTTTCCTGCCCGTGTATCAGGGCTCTGGCCATCGCCAATCCGGCCTCACGAGCCAAGCTCTTTGACAATCCATAATGTTCTTTTACATACCGGATGACCAGATCCCTAAATTTTTCTTTCTCCCCGATTGATAACTGGTGTCTCCATCTTACTTCCAAATCAGCCACTAATGCAGGGTTGAACCCCAAATGCTTCTCCGCGTCATTTCCTCCAAATCTCCTGCGCCTGCGGGAATAATCCATAATTGCGTCTCTTAACTTCTCGGGCGAAAAATCAGGTAGATGATCCGGCTCCCAATAATATTCAGCATAAGCCATTTGCCAGGGCAAAAGTCCCGACGTCCTTTGCTCACCGGAAGTCCTGATAAACAAATCTACGTATGGATATAGTTGGTTTGCGGTGTCTAAATATTTCTCAAAAGTCTTTGCGTCTACAATTTTTAATTTAGCATCTAACATCTTATTCACCGCCCGCACTGTCTCGTCATTTCCACCGTAGTCCAGCGCCAAATTCAAGATATTTTTATCAAAATTCCTAGTCTCATTTTCAATCAAAGTCATTTTTCCAATCAAGTTAGACGGCAGTCTGTCTTTTCTGCCCAAATGCACGAAACGCACTTTGTTGCTTATCAAATCTTTTCTAAATTCGTCCAACGCCTTCCCAAATAAATCCATAATTTTCTCAACCTCCTGCGCAGACCGGTCCCAGTTCTCCGTAGAGAACCCCCAAATCGTAAACGTATGCACTCCAAAATCCCGGCTGGCTTTAGCCACTTTTACTACCGCGTCCAACCCTGCCTTATGGCCCTCCCACGGATTCAACCCCCTGGCTCTCGCCCACCTGCGATTCCCATCCAAGATCAGAGCAATATGATCAGGCACCTTCGTCCCCGCCGGAAGCGCAATTGTCTTCACCATACTTAACATAATATCACATCCCCCCTCCTTACAAATCTCCACGACCGTAATTATTTGTAAGAAAAGTTACAGGCTAAAAATTTTCTTCAAATCAGCCTCGTTTTCTATTTTTTCCAAAAGTCCCAACTTCACCGCATGTGGAATATCCAAAATCTCCCTGATATATGCCACTTCCTCCTCGCACGGATACGGACCCACCCACACGCTCTCCTGCATCTGGTACAGCCCCAGCTTTTTCAAATACTTGCGCAGTAAATCTCTCTTTTTCCTATCTACCTCCGCCACGTCAAAAAACACCATCCGCCACTTCCCGTCCCACTCTCCCTTTGCCGGCCGCAGCTTCTCCAAATCAAAAAACAGCAGTTTTTTCTTCCCCTCATCCGAAATCTGCACCACTGTCCCCTTCCCTGTCTCCACTTTCTTTACCCACCCCCGGCGCAGCAGTCCCTCTACTGTCCTGGCAATCTGCGAAGGAAAATATTCTTCCAAAGACTTAATATGTTGCGGTCCAAACCGGGCCAGTTTCCAGGTCTCATACCGGTCCAGAAGTAAAAAGTCTTTTTCTATATCACCAATCAATCTCAACATCCCCTTTAAAGTAATTGCTCCCATTCTTACAGATTATCACGACCGTAAAAATTTGTAAATCTCAATATGCCAGGGCAAAAAGCCACCGATACTTGGCTGCCTTCCCGCAATACACACATTTCCCCTTTTCTTCCTTCGCGTCAAGCGGCAAACACCGCGTTGAGGCTTTCGTCTCTTCCTTAATTCTCGCCTCACATTCTGAATCTTCACACCAAAAAGCTTTAATAAATCCCCTTTGATCCTCCATAATTTTCTTAAACTGTTCATAATCTGCCGCCTCGTGGGTGTTATCCCGCAAAAACTTTTCTTGCTTGGTCAACATGTCCTTTTGTATTTGATTTAGAATTTCTTTAATTATTTGGATCTTAGAATTTGAAATTTCTGATTTTTCGCCCGTATCTCTTCTTACCATTTTAAATTTGCCGCTGGCAATTTCTTTCTGGCCTACTTCGATTCTTAGCGGCACTCCTCTTAGCTCCCACTTATTAATCTTGAAACCCAAAGACTCCCCATCCCGGGTATCCACCTTGACCCGCACATCCCCCAATTCTCCAGCCAATTTTTGGGCCGCCCCCACCACCTCTTTCTCTTGGGTCACCGGAATAATCACCACCTGCACCGCAGCCACCCTCGGCGGCAAAACCAAGCCCGCGTCGTCCCCGTGAGCCATAAGCATTGCCCCAATCGAACGTGTGGAAAATCCCCAGCTATTCTGCCATACAAACTGCGACTTCCCTTCCTTGTCCTGAAACTTAATATCCTGGGCTTTGGAAAAATTCTGTCCCAAATCATGACTGGTACATCCCTGCAAGGCCTTTCCTTCCGGCATCAAAATTTCATACGTTAGTGTTGCATCTCCACCCGCAAATTTTTCGCTTTCTGATTTTCCACCAATAACTCCAGGCAGAGCTAGCCAATCCCGGTAAATTTGGGAGTACATCTCAATCGCCCACCGCACTCTTTCTTGAGATTCTTGATGTGTGGCATGGGCACAATGTCCTTCCTGCCACAAAAATTCCGTGGTCCTCAAAAACAAGTATGTCCGTTTTTCCCATCTAACTACGTTGTTCCACTGATTGATCAGCACCGGCAAATCCCTCCACGACTGAATCCATTTAGCATAAGCCTGGTACATAATCGTCTCGCTGGTAGGTCTAACTACCAATTTCTCTTTTAGCTCCTCCCCGCCCCCGATGGTCACTACCGCCAACTGCGGAGCAAATCCTTCCACATGCTCTTTTTCTTTATGCATCAGCGACTCCGGAATAAACAGCGGGAAGTAGGCGTTCTCCACCCCGCTCTTTTTAATTTCGCGATCCATCGCCTCCCAAATTAGCTCCCAAATCCGATACCCCGCCGGCCTAAAAATCATCGTCCCTTTAGCCGGCCCGTAATCCGCCAGCTCCGAAAGCTGTACCACCGCGTTGTACCAATCCGCCAAACTTTCACTCTTTCTAGGTAGCTGTCTTTTTCCAAAAGCCATACTTAAAACATTTTATCATCTATCTCGACAAAATAATTGATGCAGTCATGGCCATTTCAGCATTACGTGTCTCTTTGATTTTTTGCAAATACTCTGATAATTTATATTTTCCAATATTACCAGGCAAATTTGAATACATATCTACGGCTCTTTGGCTAAATTTTTGAGCCATATTCTGGTTACCGGATATCAAAAACTCAGTAATTCTGGACAAGTCAGCAGATAATCTTTGGTAATCACTCATAAATTAAATTTCAGTTTGACTAAATTAGTAAATATTGCTTTTATTTTAGCATCTTCAATGATATGCGAAGAATTAACCAAAGGCTTAATATTTGTCATGGCACTGTAATTTATTTGATTTGATTTCATATCCAATCCCCCACCCCATAAATTGGCTTGTTTGGATTTATTTTCAAGTAAAATTTTTTCGCCATCCGCATGCCATTCACCTCCAATGGTCATACCTTGCATCTCAATATCCACCACAATCTTGATATATTCCCCAAAATAATCCTCCCCTGCCAATTTTATCTGCTCATCTGAAATTTTATCCCCCACCAAAATTACCATAACTTCATTATAACCCAAAAATATTAACATAACTTTCTCACGGTCGTAATAAAATTATGTTAATTGAAAATTTGACAAATGAGTAGTAGTAGTAACATCCAGGCATGAATTTGGAAACTTTGAATAAAATCCCCGAAGGTTGTGCCCTTCGAAAGCTCCCAGAAAAATGGGAAGTTGGTATAGTCACATTACCTATAAGTGGACAGCGCGTAGCGGGAATTTCCACTCCGCTTTCAACCGAGAGAGGTTGGTGGAATGATGTGGCAAGCGAGGCTAATGAGATATGTGGTAAATGTAGATTGTGCAGTCGTACTCTTGAAGCTACGGGGGTCCCAAAAGACCCGCATCTGACCGTAGTCCCTCGAGTTTTATAAAGTGCTAAAATAACCTCATCCAAACATTTCTTCCAAATCTTCTTTCTTCAAAAGCGTTGATTCGCTGCAAAAGCTGACCATGGCGATACTGGGTTTGTGGGAAAAACCCACATATTCTACAATCTTGCCTTTACTTCTGGCCTTGGCAATGGCTGGCGCAAGATCAGTATCCGAAGAAATCAAAATAATCCGGTCACACAAATCTTCATAAGCCGCCTCCATCATGTCCACTGCAATCTGCACATCTACCCCCTTTTCGTGATACGTGTCCCCCGCTTTCAATAAATAGCCTAAAACATATTTGAAACCATATTTTTTCAGATTTTGAAAAAGACGTTGCTGACCAGCTACCAATTTATCAGATTTTTCTGAACCATCTTGTCTTACCCGTCCGATATAATATCTCTTGCTTACTATCTTGGAGTTCTTTTTGGTAATTAGCTTTACAAACTTTCCAAAGTCAAAACAATCAAGTTTGTACAAAGACAAATCCTTCATTTTGAAGTAAAAATTATTACCATCTATTAGAATCAATACCCTTTCCATTTTTATATCGTATCACAAAAAAAGCTCCGCAAACATCTTTCGATCTCACGGAGCGGTTTATAGATGTATTATAACCAATCGTTTGACAAAAGCAAGCGCTTGGTATAAGATACCAATACAATTTATAACGCAGTGACGTAGTGCAGTAGGCAACAAAAGTGACACCAGAGATCCCGCGGACGGTGCAAGCGGGACGCATTTTGAAGCTGAAATTACCCTACTGAGCGGTTCCGATAAAATCGGGGATGGGTCAGCCCAAAATAGCTAAAAGGCTTGTTGGTAACAAAGAGCCCGAGATCAAACGCAAGGTGGTACCGTCCTGAAATGGGCCCTTGTAAATACTTAATTTTTGAGTATTTACGAGGGCTTTTTTGTTGCTGGAGTGGTGGAGCGGTCAATCACGCCTCTCTGTAAAAGAGGTGCCACAAGGCTACGCAGGTTCGAACCCTGCCTCCAGCACCTATGATTAAACGGGTACAAAAGTCTCTCTTTTTCGGCATCGGTTTATGCACCAGCAGAAAACCGGCCATCGCCGTGCCGTTTGATATATTGTCTTTCTTTCTTACGGCAGAGAACATACAGCGTTTTACTCCAAAACTACAGGTGATAGTCTTAATAGCAGACATTCATGCCGGCACCAATAGTTTCATGACTCCGGTGTTAATAAAAAAGGCCAGAAACAGAGTAAATACTATGGTAGAAAGAATAATCTCCAAGTTATCATTGACCGACTTCAACATTCTCCTCGGTTCCCAAATCGCCGCCCTTCCATCATTCCAAAACATTCTTTCCCACCTACCTCCTCTAGAAAATTCTTACTTAAAACAAGAAATAACCGATGTCTTGTGGCTCTCTCGTCACAAAGGACTTGTGGCCAAGTTAGGCTGGAGCCTAGACAACAAGCCCAACGTTACAGGGCATGACGAACGGTTTTTTGACCTGGAAATTCAAAAGTTTCTAGACAGACCGATTCAGTTTATTCACCTAGAAGCAGGCCGAACTTTTGATGCCGTAAAACCAAAAGCTTCCCCATACATCGCTGTCGAGGGAGAAAACAGGATTTTATTAGAATCAGATGAAAAGGTGTCTGAAAAAATTGTGGTGGCAAACAAAGAAACTTTAATTCATCTCGCCAAAATTGTGTCTTTGTTTGAAAAATTGTTTGGATCAATTGAAGCTGATAATCTGTCAGCCAAAATCCAGTTTATTATCGATAAAATAATGCTATGATTAGAAACAAGATGGACAAGATCGAAGAATTACTCACCCGCGGGGTGGCCAATATTATTCCCGGCCGCGCCGAGCTGGAAAAGGTCTTGCGCTCGGACAAAAAATTAAACATTTATTTGGGCGTGGATCCCACCGCTCCCCGAATGCATATTGGTCATGGCGTAAATATCAGAAAACTCCAGCAATTTGTGGATCTGGGCCACAATGTGACTTTTTTAATTGGGGATTTTACAACTAAAGTTGGTGACAATTCAGACAAAGAATCCGAGCGTCCGATACTGACAGATGCACAAATTGAGGTAAATTGGCAAACTTACAAAGCTCAAGCCAGTAAATTTCTGGATTTTTCCAAAGTCACCCTCAAGCATAATTCTGAATGGCTTTCAAAGTTGGGGTTTGCCGATGTGATTAGGCTTTCCCAGCAATATTCTCTCAACGATTATCTATCCCGGGAAATTATGAAGAAAAAGCTGGAAGCCGGAGTCTCGATCCGTCTTGATGAAGTCTTTTATCCCCTGATGCAGGGCTATGATTCATATTTTATGGATACCGATGTCCAAGTGGGAGCGGCAGATCAGACTTTTAATATGCAGGCCGGGCGAAGTCTGCAAAAAAAACTCAGAAACAAAGATTCATTTGTCCTGGTCAATCACTATCTTACCGGTACAGACGGGCGCAAAATGAGTAAGAGTTGGGGCAATGCCATCTGGCTGGATGACTCTCCTGAAGACATTGCTATTAAAATATTCAATTTAAGAGATAATTTAATCGAGGAATATTTTACTCTCGCAACAAAACTTAGTATTTCAGAAATAAAAGATATTTTAAATGAACTTGAACAAAACAATAACCCGATTGAGATGAAAATTAGACTAGCCAAACAAATCATTGGTGAACTACATTCTTCAGAATTGGCATTAAGAGCAACTGCACATCTTGAATCTATGGTTAAAAATAAAGAAATTAAAAAATCCTATCCAATAGAAATCAATTTAGATACTTTTGGAACTCCAACCTCAAATGCAACTGTTTCAACGATTGCAATGGGGACTGCTTCAGTACAAAGTAAATCTGAACTCAAAAGATTAGTCGAACAAGGTGGTGTAAAAATTAATAGAGAGAAAATTACTGATCCAAGTTTTGAACCAAAACCAGGAGATATAATTGAATTCGGAAATCGAAGAGTAATCAAAACAAAACATGGCTAAAGCCAGCTACGAATATTTACTTGCTTACAAAATTACAGTGCCAATATATGATTATACCGTCGAATTTTGCAACCGTTGTTCACCATATCAACCCAATCATCCCGATCATCCTAATTTTCCCCATCTCTCCTCTCCCCGAACTCACGACCAAATGGTCCAAGCTGCCAGATCCGGCATGACCAATATCCCCGAGGGGTCAAAGCAAAACAGTTTGGGAGGATATATCAAACTAGCGGGTGTATCCCGGGGAAGTTATGAAGAGTTGCTCAAAGATTTTCTGTCTTACGCTAGGCAGCATCAGATACCGATCTGGCCACGTGAGGAAGCGATTAGGAAGATAGGAAAGATCGGGGAAATATGGGAGATAGTACGAAATAATCCCACTCTCCCCGATTCCCCCAATTTTCCCAATCTCCCCGATACTCCTGATCGGGCCGTAAACCTCATGATCACCCTTATCAACCAAGCCAACTATCTAACCGACAAACTTATAAAATCCCTCGAAGAAAAACATGCAAAAGAGGGTGGATTTAATGAGAATTTACTGAAAAAAAGACTTGAGTATCGCAAAAACAAACCTTATTAGATTTAGTTGTCTCTTCCACCTCCACGGCTCATGTACTAGCCTCCATAGCCACTCAAGACCCAACTTTTCAAAGATTTTGGGCGGCAGAGCACTCTTACCCGTCAAATAATCAAACGCTCCTCCTACGCCCATGCCTACTTTGGCCTTTAGCAATCGGCGGTTAGCATACAGCCATTTCTCCTGCCACGGGGCGCCATAAGCCACCAAAAGAATATCCGGCTTAAACTTATTTATCTTGGCGATAATCTCATCATTTCTCCGGGGGTTCCTAATATCTTCCTCGCCATCGTCAAATTGCCCCCCAAATTTCTTGGCCACTTCGGCAGCTACGAAGCTGCCTAAGTAGAACACTTTATATCCTTTCTGTGACAAAGCTTCTACTACTTTCCGTCCCGGCACAATCTGCTTCACCCCTGCCAATTTCAACCCCATTCCATCCGCAATCGCTAAATCAGCATTATTTAGTATCTTTTTAAACTTCGCGTCCTCTTGGGCCAGCATCACAAACTCCGGATTAACCGTTACAATTAGCCTCAATTTACTACTTCTTCTCACAAATTCGTCAATCTTTTTTAGCACTTCGGCAAGCTTAGTGCTAGTCACCCCCACCCCTAATACATTTACCCTATCATCGCCCTGTTTTGTTTGTGTATTAATCATTTTAGCCTCACTTATCACTATTATACCTCACCCCTTGCGTTCCCCTCTCTTATAATAGGATAGGGGTTAGAGGAGAGGTATATAACTGTAAATATTCTCCAGGTTATTAGAAATTAGAAATTAGTACTTAGATATTAGTATCTTATAGGTCCTCTCGGCCGCCATTTGCCAAGTAAATTCTTTAATTCTTAGGAGACCCTTAGCTATAAGTTCCTTACGTAACTTAAGATTGCTTATGATTTTGGCCATTTTGGCCAATATGTCCAATTGGTCATATGGGTCAAATAATAATCCGGCATCCCCGATAACTTCCGGTAATGCTCCCCCATTAGACGACACCACCGGCACCCCGGCCGCCATCGCCTCCAACACCGGCAGACCAAATCCTTCGGCAATACTCGGCTGGACATAGACTATAGCATTCCGCAACAGACTATATCTCTCCGCTTCACTAATATATCCAGTAATTATTACTCCATGCTTCTTGGCCATCTTCACCACATCTTTATAATTCCATCCCAACTTGCCGGCAATTACCAACTTGAGATTTGGGATTTGGGATTTGAGATTTGCAAAGGCTGTTATCAGCCTTTGGAGGTTTTTCCGCGGCTGCACGGTTCCAACAAATAACAAGTAGGGTTGTTCCTTGGGCGACTTCTGGCGCACAAGGTGCAACCCTGTGCGTGAAACTCCTTCGTGAATTACACTTATTTTGCTTTCCTTTGCCCCTAACCTTTCTATTAGTTGTTTTTTGGTAAACTCGCTCACGGCGATGATCCGGCTGGCGCTCATCACTGCGTACCGAGTAGACAGCGGCAAATACCATCTTTGTAGCCAATTCTCATATGCCGGCAGCCATTCGTATTCAATCCCATGAATTGTCACCACTGTTCGCAAAGACCGGCCGAGCCCTCCGAAGCCTCGGCGAAGGATGGGCAGTGTGTGGGCGGGGACCCACAACACATCCAAGTTATCAGTCCAAGTCTTCCAAGCCAGTCCTACTTGCGTCCAGAGATATGGCAAAGAAATTCGCCGTATTTTATAACTCACCCCTCTCCCCTCTCTTAAATTAAGAGAGGGGTCCGCCGCAGCGGGAGGTGAGTTACGGGTATATAAAATCCACTCGTGTTTTTTAGCTTCCGGCAGCTGCAAAATCCTGGTGATCACCTCGTAGCTATAACGCTCGGTCCCGGTGGGATTCTCCACAAACGCCCGGCTGGCATCAATCCCGATTCTCATCTCTTAACTATAGATCTTTTATACAAATCAATGTTTTCCAAAGCCACTCCGGTTCCTCTGACCACGCACAGCAAAGCATCTTCGGCCACATGGCACGGCACCCTCGTCAGTTCCGTCATCAGCCGGTCTAAATTTCTAAGACAACTGGTGCCTCCGCTCATCACAATTCCTTTGTCAATAATGTCGCTGGCCAGCTCCGGCGGCGTCTCTTCCAGCACTCCTTTGGCCGCCCCGATAATGGCCAGCAGCGTTGGCCGGATGGCTTCGGTAATCTCGGTACTGGTAATGGCCACTGCCCGCGGCAGACCCGTCACATTATCCCGCCCCTTGACCTCCATTTCTTCCGGTTTTTCCAAGACGATGGCCGACCCGATCTTGAGCTTCACGTCCTCGGCCGTCGTCTCCCCCACCAGCAGGTTATATTTGCGCTTCAGATAAGTGGCAATCGCTTCGTCTATTTTGTTACCGGCTACTCTGACACTTTTGTGCACCACCACTCCGCCCAGGGAGATCACGGCCGCCTCGGCCGATCCGCCCCCGATATCCATAATCATATTTCCCGAGGCCGCGGCTATGGGAATCTTGGCCCCGATGGCGGCAGCTAACGGCTCGTCAATCAGATACGCCACCTTAGCCCCTGCAGACAAAGTCGCATCCAATACTGCCCGCCGCTCTACCTGTGTCACTCCCGCCGGCACGCAAATCATCACCTCCGGCTTAAATACAAACACCCGGCCGCACACTTTTTGGATAAAGTAGCGCAGCATGGCCTCTGTCACCGCGTAATCCGCGATTACCCCGTCCCGCATCGGCCGGCTGGCCACAATATTTCCCGGCGTCCGTCCCAGCATTTCTTTGGCCTCATTTCCCACCGCTACTACCCGCCCGTCTTCTACACCCATAGCCACTACCGTCGGCTCGTTCATCACGATCCCCCTTCCCGCCACCCACACCACGGTGTTGGCAGTTCCCAGATCAATGGCAATTCGTTTAAATAGCATATATAATCCCCTCAATGCGCACCCGAATTTTACTCTTTTTATCCAGTATCATTCTAGTACCACTTTGTACATATTTTGTTATTCTTTTCGCCCGCGGCTACCGCCTTAACTGGCAGCGTAAACAACTATCTCCTACTGGTTTATTGGTGGCCACTTCCAGCCCCGACGGAGCCCAAATCCACCTCAACGGCCAGCTCTCTTCCGCCACCAACACCACCATCAACCTACCTCCCGCCACCTACAAAGTAGAAATCAAAAAAGATGGTTTTTCCCCCTGGACCAAGACTCTCCGGGTCGAGGCTGAAATCGTCACCCGGGCCGCCGCCACTCTTTTTCCTTCCGTTCCCTCTCTCAAAGCTATTACCAGCAGCGGGGCCATCAACCCGGTTCTGTCTCCTGACGGCACTAAGATAGTTTTTACCAGTGGAAAGAAATCCTACTTACTGGATCTTTCCGAATCACCTTTGGGTCTGATCAACCGCGACGCCCGGGAAATCACTTCCACTTCTTCCGCCTGGAAAACGCCCACTAAAATCGATCCCCTGCCCACCTTACCCCAAACCATTCAAGATATTTTAGCTACCGCCGCCGCCAATTTAGTCTGGTCACCCAAAGAAAACAAACTTCTATATACTGCCACCGCATCTGCCTCTATTCCGGACGATCTCATCAAGCCCCTTCCCGGCTCCTCCACCCAAGCCCAGGCCAGAGACCTGCAGGCAGGTCAGCTGTATGTTTACGACTTGGAAGAGGATCGCAACTTTGCTGTTCCCCCGGGCGTCACCTGGTTCCCGAACTCATATCATTTACTCAAAACTGAAAAGGGCAAGGTGACTATTATGGAATACGACGGCCAAAATCCCACCATTGTCTATGCCGGCCCCATGGAGAACTCTTTCGCTTTCCCCTACCCTTCCGGCAAACAACTCCTCATTCTCGTCAATCTCCGTTCCCCCTCCGAAGCCCGTCAGGGCGAAGGGGTGGCCAACCTCTATGCTGTCAGCCTTAGATAGTCGGGGTGCAGGGAATTGAACCCTGTGCCTCTCGGTCCCGAACCGAGCGTTCTACCGATGAACTACACCCCGGGTGTCCCCAGTAGGAATCGAACCTACATCGGAGGTTTAGGAAACCTCTGCTCTATCCGTTGAGCTATGGGGACTAGTATGGTAATTATACGTCCTATATGTCATATTGGACTTATATGTCCTATCAAATCCTCCCTCCTCATGGCGGCTACAGAAAACTCGTGTCTTATCAAATCGCGACAATTGCCTATGATTTCGGGCTGGAGTTTGCCAATAAATACATTGGAACCAGATCCCGAACCCACGATCAAATAGTGCAGGCATTGCGCTCCGGAAAGCAAAACATTGTCGAAGGAACCATGGCCTCAGGAACCTCCAAAAAAACTGAAATCAAGCTCTTAGGAGTAGCCCGGGCCAGCCTGGAAGAAGCGCTGGCAGACGCCGAAGACTTTCTGCGGCAACATCAGCTCTCTTTGTGGCCCAAAACCGACCCTCGAGCACTCGCTATCAGAAAACTTGGCTATAGGACCGATAAGTCTTATCAGACCTATATGTCCTATTTATCCGACCCCGAATCCGCCGCTAACTGCCTCATCTGCCTCATCCACCAGGCAAACTTTCTCCTCGATCGGCAAATCCAATCAGTAGAAAAAGAATTTCTAGAAAAAGGCGGCCTGTCAGAGCGCCTTTACCAAGCCCGAAAGAATTATGTTTCTTAGACTAAATCTCCCCCCACCAGTACAAAACTCTTAAACACACTCCAGAAGTTAATTTTCTCCGTTTTTACTACAGGCTTAAACGTAATTTTTAATTTTCTTTTTGGAGTTTTCCGAAGTGTCATACTTTATTAAAGACGCTTCTCTATTCCTTTGTCAATAGCCAAAAAACAAATTGTGCTCAAACCCCCCTCCCTTACTACAGGTCCTCTCCGACTCTCTTGTAGTCGTATATCTCCTTTTCCTTAAACCACAGCTTTCTTTCAAACTCCGCTTCTTCTGCGGTTCCCGAAGCATGGACCAGGTTTCTGGTCACTCGTTTCGCCAAATTCGCCACCATTGCCGAATCAATGGAATAGTCCCCCCTAATTGTCCCCGGCGCTGCTACTTGAGGAAAAGTGTGGCCCACCATTTTGCGCACTATCTCTACCGCATTCCATCCCTCCAAAAGCATTGCCACCACCGGACCCGTTGTTAGCGAATCCATATTCCAATTTCGCACCATCTTTCCAATCTTCACCGGATCTGTAGTTCCCAAAGTCTCCTTAGGGTCTAAACCATACTTCTGATGGTTTTCCAAAGCCTTTTCCCCCACAGACCGATGGTACGCATCTTCATCCCGATAATGTTTCCCGACCACTAATGCGTCCACCCAAATCATCTTCATAGCCACAATTTTTATACCCACCCGCTCAAACCGGCTCACAATATCCCCAACCAGCCCACGCTTCACCCCATCTGGCTTAATTAAAACCACCGTCTTCTGTATAAAATCCATAACTGTAATTCTACTAGATCTTCAGCTTGATGTCACGAACACTTCGTCCAAACAGATATACGGTAGATAATATGCCCCCTCCCATTTCCTCTCTTTAGATATCCATATCAAACTATCGCGAAACAGATCAAACACATTGCCGGCTATCGACACATCTTTGACCCTACCCACTATTTCCCCATTTCTTGCCAAATACCCCAAGCTCACTCCCAACTGAAAATCACCATTATACGGATTGCTCTGCCCCGCCCCCAGCACTTGATAAACAACTAAACATTCGTTCTCGCCCTTCAATAGCTTCTCAAAAAGTTCATCTCCTGGGGAAACCACTACATTTGTCACTCTTGGATCCGCCTGAAAATAAGGTTCTCTAAAGCCATTTCCCGTGCTTGTTACCCCCGCTCTTGCGGCTTGATTTAAGTCATAATAAAAGTTTACGACTTTTCCAGAGCTTATTATCGGCTTCGGCTTTGTAAGTACCCCTTCGTCATCCAACACACAACTGGCTACCCCCCAATCCAGCCTCGGATCCTCCAATAATGTCAACCTCCGGTCGAATATCTGTTGGCCCAGCTTTCCAGTAAACTTAGACACCCCTTCGTTAACCAGTTTCCCGTTTGCCGCCGATACAAAATACCCTATCAGCCCCCTTGCCGTCTCTGGCGTAAAAACTACTCTCATTTTACCTGACTTCAACTTAGATAGCTGCTTGCCCCACACCGCCATCTTCAAAGCTTTCTCCACTATTTCCTCGTAATTTATATTCGCTTCCGCCGAAATTTTATCGCATCCTATTTGGAAAAAATCTCCGTCGGTAATTTTCGATATCTCCACCCAAAACGAATTTGAAGTTTCTCTTTCCTTACAGGCTACTCCCAAGCTATTTGCAAAAAAAGACTCTCCTTCGTTTACCGCAAAACCCAGATAATTAACCATCATCTCCGGTTCCCGTTCCTGAATCTCTCCTATCAACCTCTTCCCCCGCTCAACCAGTTTTGTTTCAGACATTTTGGCAACTTTCACATCGTAAGTCTTTAGCTGGGGTAACCTCCCGGCCTGTCCAGGAAAATTAAACTTTACTTTTTGGCCAAACTGACTCACATTTACCGCCTCTTTCGCAACATCAGCCAAGCCAATCTCATCCATTCTGTTCGTTGCCGCTGCCCCCAGTTGGCCCCCATTCATCACCCGCAAGTCCAAAATAGACGACTCTCCGGCCGTAATCGCCTTTAGCTTATTCTGTTCAAAAATCACCTCCATCCCCCGTCCCGTAGATCCTCTTACATCTGCCCCGTCATCGGCTATTCCAACGGCTTCATCCAGCAATTTCTCCGTCAAACCGAGAAGGTTCATACGCCGATCACCTCCACCTTGGAAATTCTGACATGCGGCGCCGCTGAATTCTCCGGAATATACTGGCCCATTTTCCCGCAAGTCCCACCGGCAATTACCTCTTCCCGGCCTACCATAGAAACATTTTTTAGCGTCTCAAACAAATTTCCCGTTAACTTTACGTCACGGACGATTCCTCCCAGCTTGCCATTATTAATTTCTCTGGCATATCCGGCAGTAAAGGTAAACCTCTCATGATCTGTATTACCTGCCTGCCAATTAATGCAGTATAAACCCCTCTCTATCCCCGTCAGCATCTCTTCAAAGCTAGACTCGCCGGATGCAATGCGGGTAATTCCCATTCGCACAATTGGCACGGTCCGCACTCCCGCCGCCCGCGCGTGGCCATTTGGTTTCTCGCCCATTTTTCCGGCCGTTTCCCGGCTATGCATCCGGCCGGCCAACACCCCCTTATCCAAAAGCACTGCCCGACTCGCAACCACCCCTTCGTCGTCATATTTATAACTCCCCCGAAAACCTAACGCACTCGGATCATCATAAATAGTCAAAAGCGGCGACCCAAAACGCTTCCCCAACTTCATTACTCGAGCCAGCTGCGGATTTTCATACACGTTATCGCCTTCGGATAAATGCCCAAACGCTTCGTGAGCAAATACCCCCGCCAACAACGGATCCAGTATCACTTCGTACGACCCGGACTTTACTTGTGGCACCCGAGTCAGTTTCACGGCTGTCCTTGCAGCCGTAAGCACTTCCTCCTCGCGATTCATCAAAGCTGCAAAATTTGTGTCAGTCAGATGGATATGGTATCTCCCCACCACGCCTGATTTTTTGGCGGTTACCTGCACTAAGGAATACACCAAAGCTTTCTCTTGCTCGATTACTGATCCTTCTGAAGAAACAAACAATTTCCAAGTCAGAGAATCCCCATAACTTACATTTACATTCACTACTTCAGGGCCGACTGTCCATGCCACCTTATCGTACTGTTTTAATATCTTCACTTTCTCGTTCAGGGACTTGTCCAAAAAGTCTTTTTCATTATCAGAGGTCTTCACTATGTCACGGACAACCGGGACCTCGGCCAACATCGATTTACTTCCCGCAATCAACTTAGAAAACCGTTTCGCCTTCTCTACCGCTTCCGACAGCTGGTCCATCCGCGTAAACGCCGCGAACCCCCACCCGCCCTTATACAGAGCCCTGACGCTGCCCCCAAAGCTCCTGGGCCTGGTTACATCCTCTACCTCCTTGTTTCGAATACCAATTGCCGTACTCACTCCCTCCCCTATCCTGATGTCCATATAATCTACACCTCTTTTACCTTTCCTCAAAGCGTCCATCACTCTATTTTTCATTTGACCCCCAAGTATATCATTACTTTGTCCTCCCGGACCTGCAAAATTCCCGACTCCACATTAAATTCCCTAATTTTTTTGTCCGCTGTTTTAATGACCAGCTTTTTAGAGATGATAGAAATAAAGTTGGAGTGTTCCGGCAAAACATCGAACGCCCCGGCCACATTCCGGCCCGTGACCGCCGCCGCCGCCCCCTCCCAGACTACACCCTTTCTGTCCCGAATAGTGACAGTTAAATTTGCCATCAGTTAAATTCTAATATCTAAATCCTAAGTTCCAAATAAATACAAAACATAAAATTTCAATTATCAAACATTTCGTTTAGAATTTTGATCTTTGATCATTTTATATTATTTGGGATTTAGAATTTAGTGCTTAGAGTTTTATTTCCTTAGCGCTCCCAATATACAAAAATTTCTCCTCCCCCACCTGGTCATACTTACCCGTCAAAATATCATTAGTATCCTGCACTGTTGTCGTTAACGGCACATATTTTCCCGCTCTCCCGGTCTGCTCCTCGG
>Ga0082335_1002347_pt1 | contig 35812 bp, 36 predicted proteins | sample Subgrocontami58m_FD_72375 | JGI IMG/M metagenome (GOLD analysis project Ga0082335, IMG submission 72375) | Subsurface groundwater microbial communities from S. Glens Falls, New York, USA - GMW37 contaminated, 5.8 m (SPADES assembly) (version 2) ... | reverse complement strand
TCAGAGTGGAATGATACAAACCCAACTCCAGGACTGCATATTCTCGAAGGGGTTATGGAATAAAAAAACGGCCAGGAGAAAATCCTGGTCGTTTTTATTTTGCTTTTTGCAAACGGATGGCTTTTTGACGACGGTTGCTTGCGAGTTGCAACTTGCGGTCAGCCTTCCATTTTGTACGAATTGTTTTTCGTTTTGCCATAAGAAGTGTTAGATGAGGCGTATACTAGGGGATTGTGAGGATCCCGTCAAACCGCTCATTCTCTCTTTTCCTTCCTTTTGCTATACTTTCTTTACGACCTATGACTATTTTTTCTTTCTTTCAATCTCAAGATCTTCCACGTCTTCTTTTTCAATTCAGTTTTTTGATCAGTGTTTCTCTAGCCACCTTGGGGTATCTTTTAAAAACAACTCCTGCTCTTTCCAAAAAAATCATGATTCTCATTGTAGTTTTTTTGGTGAGTTATAGCGCAGTGCTTATTTGTGATATCGCAGGCATTATTCAAACCCACTATCTTTTACAGATATTTCCCACGTTTACTTTGGACACGATCACCCATCGCAGTCTTCTGGCTCCTTTTCCATTTTTGGCTGGGGTGACAAGTCTTATTCTTCTTCTCGTCTATCGTCATCATCTTCACGAAAAACATGCGGCTTCTTATTTTATCTTGATTCGTACACTTCTTTTTCTCATAGTTTTTGCCATGGGGCTCATGGCCTTTGAATCTTACTTCTAATCTATGTTTTCTTTTTTTCGATCATCGGTTGCTGAATCTTGGGCGTTGGCCTCGATATTTGCTTTAGGATTTTCGCTTCAAGCACTTTGGGTACTTGCTCTTCTTATTGAACGATTACCTGCGATAGCAACATGGATGACTTTTTTTTCTTTTGCCGGACCGGTTTCAGGACTCTATATTTGTACAACAACGATCTATCTCATCAGCCTCCTTCTGTGGGAGAGATGGTATTGTGGCCGTGATTGTTCTCGTGAGCGTGTGCATGTTGTATGGTTTTTGACAGTCTCTCTGCTTATTTTTTTCATCATGTCCATTCCTAACATTTTTCAATTTACTATTTCCCTTTCTTTATAGCCTATGTTGTCTATTCCTGTTTTGGAGGAGTTACATACCAAAACAGATCTTAGGATCACGTTTTTGGATGAAAAATTTATTCGTCGAGCGCTGCAAAAAAAACAGTCTTCGGAAATTCCCGCAGACTTGTTTCGTTTTGAGCAAATGACCGGAGCCTTGGGTCAGTGCGTGTGGGAAGACCATCCTTCTTTGTGTAGCCGTCGCGCCTTGTATGTGGGACTTGGATCTACTTTGACCTTGGAAGCCTATCGTCAATCAGCGGCAACCGCTCGAATGGCCTTGAAACCGTGGTTACTGCGATCTGCCATCCTCACGTTTCCTTCTTCTATTCCCAAACATCTTTCTGTGTCTGAAGTGGCACAAGCGCTCACAGAAGGATGGATGTTGGCTTCTTATCGTTTTGATCATTATAAGAAAAAAATAAAATATAAAGAACCTCGCATTTCTTTTTTAGTGGAAGATAAACGGTGGCATACGCCAGTGGCACGTGGGATTGAAAGAGGGCTTCATTTTACCAAAGCAACTGTGCTCGCTCGTGATCTTGTGAATACTCCTGCTGTTCATAATACACCTAAAGATTTGGTGGATGTCGCTCGAGAAATAACACGAGAGCATGGTCAAATTTCTCTAAAAATTTTTGACGAAGCAAAACTCAAGCGCATGAAAGCCGGAGGAGTTCTCGCCATTGGTCAAGGATCGGTTCATCCACCTTTTCTTGTACATCTGATCTATAAACCCAAAAAGAAAGCCGTAAAGAAAATTGCGCTTGTAGGAAAAGCAGTGACCTTTGATTCCGGAGGTCTTTCACTTAAACCAGCAGATGCGATGATGTCCATGAAATGCGATATGGCCGGGGCAGCAACCGTGCTTGGTGTTTTTTCTGTTCTGGAAGAACTGCAAGTTCCTTTTGAAGTGCATGGAATTTTTGCTGCGTGTGAAAATATGCCTTCAGGTCATGCGATTCGTCCTGGCGATATCATCAAAACATTAAATGGAACAACCGTAGAAATAGCGAACACAGACGCGGAAGGTCGTGTCACTCTCGCGGACAGTCTTGCCTATGCTGCAAAGTTTTCTCCGGATGTTCTGATAGATTTTGCCACATTGACCGGAGCCTGTTTGGTTGCTCTTGGGGAAGAAATCGCTGGAGTTTTATCTACAACCGGAAATTGGAAAAAACGCTTTTTGCAAGCAGCGGAAACGACAGGAGAAAAAATGTGGGAGCTCCCGCTTGAGAAAAAATACGAGAAACTTCTTGAATCCGACGTCGCCGATCTTCGCAATATCGGAAATAAATACGGTGGTGTCCTGACAGCAGGATTGTTCTTACAACATTTTGTCGGGAAAACGCCGTGGATTCATGTGGATATTGCCGGGCCAGCCTTTGCTGAAAAATTATTTGAACCTTATATCCAAAAAGGTGGAACAGGATTTGGTGTGCGTAGTTGTTTGCGATTTCTTCTATCCTGAAAAATTATGTTACGACAATATCCTTGGATGTGGTGGGGGATAGGAGGAGTAATTCTTTTTTCCATTTTTGTATTTTGGCGCGATCAGTTTTTTTACATGGTTCCTCCTCCCGCCGAATCCACAACCGATTTTCAAGCGGAAGATGTAATCCCTACCTTTGCAGGACAGGATACAATTCCCGCTATTGACGAACCTGTCTTTGAAAGTGTTGCAGCGGCTGATACGTATTTGCGTAATGAAGGACGAGGGCTTTTTGTTTCCTCTAAAGGCGTTGCCCGTTTTTATCCTTATCAATTACTCGTCTGGCACGAGGTTGTGAATGATACTTTTGGTGATCTTCCTTTGCTGATTACCTACGATCCTTTGTGTGGATCAGGAATAGTTTTTGAACGATCTGTGACACGGGCGGATACCATTCAACAAGAAACTCTCACCTTTGGCACCACAGGATCAGTTTGGAATAATGCACTTGTCCTTTATGATAAAGAAACGGGAGCACAGTGGATTCCTCTTTTGCGTCGTGCTGTGAGTGACCCCCTTGGTGGAACCGAACTTTTTTCTTATCCCTCTACGGAAATGACTTGGCAACAATTTAAAGACACCCATCATTCAGGACGTGTGCTTTCACGCGAGACAGGCGCAGATCGCGATTATACGGAAAATCCTTATGCGGATTATGAGACAAACATGGATATCTATTATCCTCTCACAATTCTTGATGGACGCTTGAATGCAAAAGAACAAGTGCTCATGGTGTTTGCAGGAGTGGAATCAAAAGCCTATCCTTTGGAACTTTTGGAAGAGGCTGGGACGCTCGAAGATACCATGGGTGCTCTCACGTTTACACTAACCTTTGAAGATGACATGATAACCGTGACATCAGAAGAAACCGCCAATCTTTCCACAATCCCGATCTACTGGTTTTGCGCAGCTGCCGCTTATCCCAATATTTCTCTTTATCAATATTAATTTTTTTTCGTATGGACTACCTCATACAGATCGGTTTCGTTGTACTCGTGATTTTGGTGGCAAGTATTCGCCAGATCAATCAATATCAACGCGGGGTGAAGTTTCGTTTTGGTCGGTATGTCACAACACAAGAGCCTGGATGGCGTTTAGTGCTTCCGATTATTGAGAGCATGAAACGTGTGGATATTCGTATCAAAGCCGTGGATGTTCCCGATCAAGAAGCGATCACGCGTGATAATGTGTCTGCAAAAATTAACGCGGTTATTTATTATAAAGTGCGTGATGCTGCCAAGGCGATTATTGAAGTCGAAAATTTTTACTACGCCGTCAGTCAGTTGGCACAAACGACGATGCGTAATGTGGTGGGAGAAATGAATCTCGATGAGTTATTGAGTCAGCGCGAACAGGCGTCTAAAAAGATTCGCACTATGGTGGATGAACTCACTGGTCCTTGGGGAATTCAAATTGATAATGTGGAACTCAAAGATATCACCCTTCCCGAAGACATGAAACGCACGATTGCTAAACAAGCTGAAGCAGAACGAGAAAAGCGTGCGGTGATTATTAAGGCCGAGGGAGAAGTGATGGCCGCAGAAAATACTGCCAAGGCCGCACAGATGCTCATGTCTTCACCAGGCGCTCTGCATTTGCGCACCTTAAGCACGATCAATGATATTTCTTCAGACGAATCTAATACGATAGTTTTTGCTATTCCGGTGGAAATTTTGCGCGCGTTTGACAGTATTGCCAAATCCAAAGAATAACCTATGTCTGGTCGTCTTTACGTGGTTGCTACTCCGCTTGGAAATCTTCAAGACATGAGTGAGCGTGCGAAAACCACGCTTGCAAGCGCAGAGAAAATTCTTTGCGAGGATACACGCGTCACTGCTCATCTTCTTCATGCCTACGACATACATGTTCCTCTTATCAGCTACCATCAGCACAGCTCACTTTTGCGTGAAAAAGAAATTGTGGATTGGTTACGCCAAGGACAAACCATTGCTCTTGTCACAGACGCAGGGACACCTGGCATTTCTGATCCTGGAGGAAAATTGATTCAATCTGTTTTACACGCGCTTGGGAAAGATGTGGAAATCATTCCGATTCCTGGTCCTTGCGCTGCAATTACAGCACTCTCTGTTAGTGGATTTCCCACAAATCATTTTCTTTTTTTGGGATTTCCTCCGCAAAAAAATGGACGAAAAAAATATTTTGAACAAATCCTCCTGCACCCGGAAACCGTGGTATGCTATGAAAGTACGCATCGCATTATCAAAACACTCGAACAGCTCAAAAAAATTCTCGGTGATCGTTCTCTGCTGGTTGCCCGCGAGCTCACCAAGATGTATGAAACACTCTATCGCGGAACAACCACAGAAATTCTGGATCAACTCACTCATACAAGCAACAAAGGAGAATTCGTGATCGTGATTGGTCCCTCTTAGCACTCATCTATGCCCACGTTTTATCTCACCACTCCCATTTACTACATCAATGGCAAACCTTCGATTGGCCATGCGTATACGACGATCGCGGCCGATATCTTAGCGCGTTATCATCGCCTGCGCGGGGAAGAGGTTTTTTTCTTGACCGGGACAGATGAAAACAGTCAAAAAAACGTAGAGGCTGCACAAAAAGTCGGACGAGAAAATGATATGCAAGGATATCTTGATGAAATGGCTGAAGTCTGGAAAGGCACGTGGAAGGCTTTGGACATCACCACTGATCGCTTTATCCGTACCACCGAGTTAGATCATCTCAAAGCCGTCGAAAAATTTTGGAAAACCGTTGAAGCAAAGGGAGATATTTATAAAGGGACGTATGAGGGACAATATTGCAAAGAGTGTGAAGCCTTTGTAAGCGAGGGAGATTTAGTGGATGGAGAGTGTTCGTATCATTTGACCGAGCCTCTACGCATCAAGGAGGACAATTATTTTTTCCGTTTGACCGCGTATCGCGAACCGCTTTTGCATTATATCGAAGAACATCCGGATTTTCTTTTGCCAAAATCTCGTCGCAATGAAATCGTCAGTTACATCAAAGATTTCATGACTGATATTTCTATCTCTCGCTCTTCTGTAAAATGGGGGATCAAGGTTCCCGGAGATGAGAGTCAATGTGTTTATGTCTGGTTTGATGCGCTTATCAATTATTTGACGGGGGTGGGATATAGCACAGATGAGGAACGATTCGGCAAATGGTGGCCTGCACAATTACATTTAGTCGGAAAAGATATTATTAAGTTTCACTGTGCACTCTGGCCGGCCATGTTGCTTTCTGCCGGACTTCCACTTCCCAAACATATTTTTGCTCATGGATTTTTTACGATTGATGGGCAAAAAATGAGTAAGTCACTCGGCAATGTTGTTGATCCTCTTGAGGTAGCGCATACCTATGGCAATGATGTACTACGTTATTTTCTCATGCGTGAAATTCATTTTGGCGAAGATGGGGATTACGGGAATACGCGACTAGAAGAACGTTATGGCAGTGAGCTTGCTAATGAGCTTGGGAATTTGGTTCATCGTGTCTGCACGATGACGGAAAAATATTTTGATGGAAAAATTCCTGCACACACACCGCATGATATTTCCGAGGCAGTGAAAAAATATCACGCAGGATTGGAAACATTTGCGTTTCATGACGCGCTTGATGCCATTTGGTCTTTGGTGCGCGAGGCAAATTTATTGGTCGAGCAAAAAAAACCTTGGGTCTTGGCCAAGGAAGAAAAAACCGAGGAACTTGCTCAAACCATATATACACTTTTGGAATTAGTGCGTGTCATCGGTGTACTGATCCTGCCGTTTATGCCCGAAGCTGCACAAAAGATTTTGTCAAAACTCTCTGCTTCACCCGCTTCAAACGCAACTCTGGACGATCTGCTTGTCTGGGGCCAACTCGTACCTGGCGCTGTGATCACAAAAGGTGATCCGCTTTTCCCTCGCCGCGAAATAATCTCTTCATAACATTCTTAATTATAATTTTATGCCCATCGTGGACATCCTTCTCCTTTGTCTCATTGGCGCATTTGTGCTCTTTGGTTTTTTCTTCGGGTTCATTCACACGTTGGGTAGTTTTATCGGCAGCTTTGTCGGGCTTGGCATTTCCCTCTATCTGCTCGATCCATTATACGAAAAAGTTGGTTTTCTTTTTGGAACCGAAGGAGTTGCAAAGGTCGTTATTTTTATTATCGCCTTTTTGATTATTTCCCGTTTGATCGGCGTTTTATTTTGGGCTCTGGATCACTTTTATCATTTTTTCACTTGGATTCCCTTTACCTCATTTATCAACCGACTCTTAGGAGGGCTTTTAGGATTTCTCGAAGGGTTGGTAATCGTAGGTGTTGTGATTTATTATGCTGATGCTTTTTTGCCCGAAGGTATGATCCGTTCTGCTGTGGAAACTTCTTGGGCGGCCGGATATGTTTTGTCCACCTTGGGTCAGCTTTTGACCTATATCCCTGAACCCTTTCGCAGTTGGATTCCTCTGGAAATTGAGTAGGAGAATTTCTAATTTCCAATATCTAATTTCTAATGATTGAGCCTGATGGCTCTATTAAATATTTCTCCTTCCTACATTAAAAATTAGGAATTGGAAATTTTATTTTTATGAATCTCATTGACACTCATTGTCATGTTCACTTCCGCGCCTATCGTGATGATATGGATGAGGTGATTTGTCGCAGTTTAGAAAAGGGTGTGAAAATGATTACCATAGGAACTCAACTCAATACAAGTCAAAAAGGTCTGGAGGTTGCGGAGCGTTATGATGGCGTGTGGGCGACGGTGGGCATGCATCCCAATCATCTTTGTGCACAAAATTTTGTAGATGATGAAGAACTAGATCCTTCAGAACAGCAAATGATTTATACCAAGGGTCATACGTTTGATCCCGCAAATTTTTTGCCACTAGCTCATCATCCAAAATGCGTGGCGATCGGGGAGTGTGGGTTGGATTATGTCCACATTCCAGAAAATCTGGATCGAGAAGAAGTGATTGCCAAACAAAAAGAAACTGTGCGTCAACATTTTGATCTTGCAACCGAGGTTGGATTACCCGTAGTTATCCATTCACGCGAGGCGCAAAAAGATCAACTCGCCATTATCAAAGAATCTATTGCCGCAGGAAAGTTGGCCCAGCGTGGAGTGATTCATTGCTTTACAGGTAGCCTAGAAGAAGCACAGGAATATCTGGAAATAGGTTTTTTGATTTCTTTCACAGGCATCATTACTTTTCCACCGCGCAAAAAAGATCTGCTTGTGGATAGTTTGTCTCCACTTCAATATGTGGTGCAACAATTGCCCTTGGAATCCATTATGATTGAAACTGATGCCCCGTATATTTCTCCCGAGCCTTATCGGGGGAAACGCAATGAGCCTTGGCAAGTGGAATTTGTGGCAAGGAAAATTGCAGAGATCAAAAAAATTTCTTTTGAAGAAGTCTGTGAGGTGACCACGAAAAATGCAGAAAAATTATTTGGAATCAAAGTGGGATAGGTCTTATTCGTTTTTAGGCAATACTCACCCCACTTCGCCAAGGCTTCGTGGGGTTACCCTACTTCGCCAAGGCTTCGTGGGGTTACCCTACTTCGCCAAGGCTTCGTGGGGTAAACGAAAAAACGGCTGGCACTGCGTGTGCTAGCCGTTCGTTGTAACCAGGAGGTTACTCATTGGTATCAGGAACCTCCGGCGGGGCCTCGGAGTCGGGGATCTGCTCGGCCGCGGGCACCTGGTCGGGCGCCTCGTCGGGACGAACCTCTTCCTCGGGAGGCTTGGTTTCCTCCTGTGGGGCATCCTGGGTCTTTTCGCACTTGGTCTTGAAGATCCATGCACGGAGCGCACGGTGCCAGGGGTTTCGGGCGTCGAAGACGACCTCACCACCGAAGATCTGGGCCATCCGTGTTGCCACAATCGGAGCGACGAGATCGCCCTCCTTGACCTGACGGTACCAGTCCCTCCGTTCGCGTCCGTTGAGTGCATCGCCCTGGGTGGGGAAGACGACTCCGGTCCAGGAAATCGTGGGATCTGTGATCCTGTCCCATCGCAGCCGAACTTCCTCGAGGATCACGGGCTCGGACTGACGAAGCAGACTCACAGCCATCTGGTGGCACACGGGAAGCGGATCGGTCTGCACGATCAGACCAGAATCCAAGACGACCTTCTGGAGGCGTTCATCACCGGGGTTGCCGATGGCCCTCGCGATCATCTGGCGCACGGTCCAGGGGGACTTGCTGTAGGGATCAGGGTCGATCTGCTCGATCGTCGCTCCAATGAGAGCGAAGTGGTCGATGCTGGCTCGATCTTCCACATCCATGGTGATCTCGAAGCGATCAAGGTTCACATCCTTGGCCGCGCCAAGGACCGTGACATAAGCCCGTCCTTCCATGAACTTGTTGACCGCAAGCGCAGTCTCGATCGGCTTGCCCTTTCCCGTGGTGGGCAGGTTGTCACTCATCTTGTCGAGGAAGAGCTGCATACCGAGGCACGATCCGATGAAGTATCCAGCCTTCCAGTCTTCCCCATGGGTGGGGGTGAAGGCAAAGACGATTGAGCCCATGGTCCGCAGAGTGTGCGGGATCGTGGGAATCGGGGTCTGCCCTTCGCGATTGAGAAGCCGATTCAACTGATCAAGGAGATCAGCGGCAGCATACCCGAAGGGGAGGAGCTTCCAGTACTGTCCCTTGCGATCCCAGGGCGCCGGACGCATGAGAAGACCGGGCACCCCGCCCTGGGTGAGGGGATGACCCTTCTTGAACTCGACGCCGAAGGGGTTGAAGAGGCGTACACGCACGACATGCGCGCGGCCATCTTCGACGATCCTGGCATTGGCCTGGAGGACAATATCATCACCCACCTTGACCGGGGCGAAGTTCACGGCCACAGCCTGGTACTTGTTGGTGCCGGGCTGGCGCAAGATGCGCACCTTGACCTCTTGGGCTCCACCCTTGACGGTTTCACCCGCCAGGGCGAACAGGTCGAGGATGATGCGAGTCCATGCAATCGGAAGAGAGTCGACCGCAAGCGCGGTCTTCAGGGGCTGCTGGGTTGTGGTCACGAGGACCTCCTTGTTGGGGGGTGTGGGGTTGGGGTGGATTGTCATACGGGCGGGGAGGACCCCCGCCCGTACACGATGTGAGTGGTTAAAGGAACATTTGCCGCATTTGGCAGCCCAAAACAGTAGGCAAAATAAGGGGTTTCGTCAAGTTGTACAGATTGACCTTTTGACAAAACCCCTTATTTTTGTTAGGTTTTATTGCCTTCTTTCCGGAGGAAAAACCATGAAAGAAGCTATCGAAGCTCTTTTCATAAACAAGGGGAAACCCACTCAAGCCCACGTGGATGCACTCAAGGGAGTTCGCTCTCTTGATGATGTGACAGGCGATGATATTGATCCTGATGCCATGGATCGACTTTCTTATTTCCTCGAAGCGCCCAAGGAAACGGCGCAGGGGGAAGCAGACGAAGATCGCCGAGCCCTTCTTCTTGCCCTTGCCGGACATCTGGCTCCTGTCCCAAGGACGGAAAAGCCAAAAACAGAAGAGGACAAGAGACCAAATCCTCCCACCGTTCGTCCTCAATCAGATGGAAATAAAGGTCAGAATTCAGGTGTCTGTGATCCTCGAGCAGCTCTTCTTGATGCCTTTGGAGAAGTAGAAGTTAAAACAGAGGAATCGGTTGATCTTGGAGAAGAGGAAGAACTTGTTGAGGATGGAAAAAAAGATAGGGATAAAAAGGAAAGGGAAGAAAGAGTTTCATCACCCATTCAGAGTAGTGATCGTTCTCGAAGAAATGAGAGGCGTGAACCAGCTATTGCAGAAGATCTTCAGAGTCAGCTTGATAATGCACAGGAAGAAATTCGTGCTCTTCGTGAGCGAAAACGAGAACAGAGACGTAGTGATCGTGAGTCTTCGCAGAGACGAAGAGTGGATCAACAAGAAAATAACAAAGCGAAAGAAATGGAAAAAGAGACAGGAGAAGAGGTTGAAAATGATAACGAACATCCTCGAACAAATAAAAGACGAGGTTCGTCGAAGAATAAAGGACAAAAAAAAGAACCTCACCCCCCGCGGCCCGCCATTGTGCAGGGAAGCCAAGATCATCTTCTTGCCCGTGTTCATGTAGATCCTCGATGGGTTGAGTTGCGGGATTACATCTTTGGAGAAATCCTGATTGCGCGAGGGAAAGATCCTGTAAAGGTTTCTGATGCACTTTGGCAGCTTTCCGAGCTGACAGATAGATTGGAGCGAGGCGAGGTAATGGCACAGCGCTACCCGTACAACGTACGCATGCTGGCTGCTGAAATGATCATAAGCCTCAATCGGCACCGAGATATTGAAGCCCCTCTCAAGGATGAAAAGAAGAATTGGTTTGAGAAACGCTACGCAGCACCTCCCAAGAGTGCTTAAGACCGCCACGCCCGCGGTCTTTTCTTTTTGGAATAGCTGTTCATATGTCCTATAAGACCAATGGGACCTATCCCCAGTTCACCCTTTTTTACCGTTGACCCAAAGGGGGAAAAAACCTATAATAACGGCGCCATTTGGCCTTTATATGTCCACAGATGCTGCCTACTATCGTCTTGCTATGCGAATTTTTGCTGATTTTGGTATCACGATCGCGATTCCTTCAGTAGGCGCTGCTCTCCTCGGCTCCTGGCTAGATGATCGGTACGGGACCGAGCCTCGATATCTCATCGGTCTCCTTATCCTCGCCCTTGCTCTCACAGCCTTTTCCATTTATCGCAAAGCCATTTATTACGGACGTGTTTTCAACTCATTAACAAATTCTTCGGACAAATCTTCTTCTTATGACGATCCCTCCAGCCGCCGCTGAACCCCTTTGGCACCTCGGAAGTTTTCCGCTTACCAATGCCATGATAAACGGTTGGATTGCAGTCGTCTTTTTTGTTTGTCTTGCTTTTATTCTTCGTAGAGTGTTACAGGAAAAACCAAAAGGTTTACAAAATTTTGCCGAGGCTTTGGTGGAATTTTTCCTCGATCAAATCGAAAAGGTGACAGGAGACAAGGAGCGCGCACGCAAGTTTCTTCCTCTTATTGGTACGATTTTTTTGTTCATCCTTTTTTCCAATTGGCTTGGATTGTTGCCAGGCACAGGATCGATTGGGATTTGGGAAATGATTCATGGGCAAAAAGAATTGGTTCCACTCCTGCGTCCTGCGGCCAGTGATCTTAACTTCACTCTTGCTATTGCCATATTTGCCGTTCTCGCCTCCCATATCTTTGGTATAATGGCAGTCGGTCCTTTTCATCATGTGGGCAAATTCATCAATATCGCCGGCATTATCAAAGCGCTCAAAAAAGGCCCCATGGCCATTATTGTCGCGTGCATTGAGTTTGGTGTGGGTTTTATTGAGATCATCAGTGAAATCGCAAAAGTGCTTTCTTTGTCTCTCCGGTTATTTGGAAATATTTTTGCAGGAGAAGTTTTGATGACAGTAATGCTTAGCCTTTTTTCTCTTTTTCTTCCGATTCCTTTTATTTTTCTTGAAGTGCTTATTGGAGCAATTCAAGCGACCGTGTTTGCTATGTTGACTTTGGCCTATCTCACGGTTGCCACGACTCCATATACACAAGAAGAACATGCGTGATTGTCTTTTGCCGCCTGTTAAAAAATAGACGAAAAAAGATAATCTTTAATCCTTACCCTATGGATGCAGAAACAATTGCGATCTTGATCAAAGGAGTGACCATTGCTTTTGGTGGTCTTGGACCAGCCATTGGTATTGGCATGATCGGCGCCAAAGCTATGGAAGGCATTGGCCGCAATCCCGAAGCTGCAGGTAAATTGTTCGTGCCTATGCTTTTGGGCATGGCTTTTGCCGAAGCTATCGCGATTTATTCCTTGGTCGTTTCTTTCACTTTGTAATCACAAACGACTCCGTGTCGTCTCTATGCGAGGCGACTCTCGGCTGTTTGTTATTACAGACTCTTAAAATTTCCAATTCCTAATTCCTAATTTCTAATGAAGGAAAGGGGAATGTTTAATAAAGACGTTAGGCTCAATCATTAGAAATTGTCCGGCGAAGCCCACGCCTTCGGCGGGGTAAACCTGATCCCGCCATAGGCGGGAGATATAAGTAATTAGAAATTAAAACCTTATGTCACAAGAAGTCGCCCTTGTTCAAGAAGCTCTTAGCGAAACTACGGAGGCTGTGGAAGCCACCGGAGGTCTTGGAACTTTGGGAATCAATGTCAAAATTTTTGCTGCACAACTCGTCAATTTTACGATTGTTCTTTTGGTTCTTTGGCGCTGGGCGTATCGACCTATTGTGAAACTCCTTGATGATCGTCAAAAAAAGGTAGAAAAAAGCCTTCTCGATGCTGCAGACATTGAAAAACGTGTGGTGAGTTTGGAAGAAGAACGTAAAAGTATTTTGAGTCAAGCAAAACACGAAGCAAGTATTGTCCTCGAAAAAGTACAGATAGATGCCGAGGTGCGTCGAACCGAACTTTTTGGAAAGGCCAAAGAAGAAGTTTCTCAAGTAGTGCGTCAGGGAAAGGCACAACTTCAAGCCGAGAAAGAATCCATGTTGCGCGAGGCACGTCAGGAAATCGTGAATCTTGCTATCGAATCCGCACGAAAAATTTTAGAAGAATCTATCACTGAGAAAAAATCCCAAGCCCTCGCAGAAGAGGTGATAGAAAAAATGTCTTGATATGGCAATGACTCCTAAACAATTAGCATGGGCTTACGTGAAAGCGACGGAATCGTATGAAGGAGAAAATCTGGAAGAAATCTCAAAACAGTTCGTTGCCTACCTTAAAAAGCATTATCTTTTAGGAAAAACCCATGCCATTCTCGCAGCCATTGATCAGGCATGGAAGGAGCAATACGGCGTCTCTCAAGTAAAAATAACGACAGCCTATCCGCTCACAAAAAAATCCTTGCAGACTTTGGAAAAAGCCGCAAAGGGCGCCAGCGTGGAAACGTTCGTGGATCCCGCTTTGATCGGAGGAGCGCGCTTGCAAATAGATGACCGCATTTTGGACGGATCCATTCAAGGACAATTATCTTCTCTCAAACAAATCCTTTTGGAAATATAAATGTATGGCAAAGAAAACTGAAATCATTGACGCATTAAAAGCACAACTCGCACGCTTTTCAGCCGAAGCAAAAGAAGAACAAATTGGTACCGTGCTAAGCGTCGGAGACGGCATTGCACGCATGTCCGGACTTTCTCAAGCGCAGTCCATGGAAATGTTGGAGTTTCCTGGTCAGGTCTATGGCGTGGCATTCAATTTGGAAGAAGACAGTGTGGGCGCCATTTTGTTTGGAGACACCAAGGAAATCAAAGAAGGCGACACAGTAAAATCTACAGGACGCATTTTATCCATTCCCGTGTGTGATGGAGTGATAGGTCGTGTCGTAGATCCTTTGGGTCACCCTCTTGATGGCAAAGGGAAAATCCAAGCAAAAGAATATCAGCCGATTGAAAAAATCGCGCCAGGCGTCATGACACGCAAGTCTGTGCACGTTCCACTTCAAACCGGTATCAAAGCGATTGATTCCATGATTCCGATTGGCCGCGGACAACGCGAGCTTATTATCGGTGATCGTCAAACCGGAAAAACTGCGATTGCAATAGACACAATCATCAACCAAAAAGGACAAAACGTAAAATGTATTTACGTGGCGATCGGGCAAAAAGAATCCAAGATCGCCAAAATGGTGGCGCGACTTGAGGCAGCTGGTGCAATGGAATACACCACGGTTGTTGTGGCGGGCGCGTCTGATCCCGCTTCCATGTCCTATATCGCTCCTTATGCTGGTTGTACGATTGGAGAATTTTTCCGTGACAAGGGTGAAGATGCCTTGGTGATCTATGATGATCTTTCCAAACACGCTTGGGCATATCGCGAAATTTCTCTCTTACTCCGTCGTCCACCTGGTCGCGAAGCCTATCCGGGCGATGTGTTTTATCTCCATTCACGTTTACTCGAGCGCGCAACCTGTATGAATGAAGAAAATGGAGGGGGAACGCTGACCGCACTTCCGATTATCGAAACGCAATCAGGTGATGTTTCAGCTTATATTCCGACCAATGTCATCTCCATCACAGATGGACAAATTTATTTGGAAAGTGATTTATTTTATCGCGGCATTCGTCCGGCCTTGAACGTGGGGCTTTCTGTCTCGCGTGTGGGTTCTTCAGCACAAACCAAGGCTATGAAAAAAGTAGCAGGAAAGTTACGTCTTGATTTGGCGCAATTCCGCGAGCTCGAAGCGTTTGCTCAATTTGCCACTGACCTTGATGAAAATACACGCAAACAAATTGAACGTGGACGCTTAACAACCGAGCTTCTCAAACAACCCCAATACCAAACCTTTCCGTTTGAAGAACAGGTCGCAACGATCTACGCCGTAATCAATGGACTTCTTGACACATTCAAGCCTGAACAAATGTATGCTTGGGAAAAAGGATTTTATCCATTCTTGCGATCAAACAGCACTGATGTGCTTGGCATGATTCGCGAAAAGAAACAATTAGATGAAGGAATAGAAAAAGCTTTGAAGCAGGTTATTAACGATTATAACGAAGAATTTGTCCGATCACCATCATAACCTTGTATGGCAGTTCAAACACGAGCCATCAAACGCCGCATCAAATCCGTGACCAGCACACGTAAGATTACCAAAGCTATGGAATTGGTCGCAGCAAGCAAAATGCGCAAAGCCGTGAGTGCGGTTTTGGGGACGCGACCTTATGCGACCTTGGCTTGGGATACCGTTAGGGCTGTGAGTAAAGTAACCGAAAGTGAACTTCACCCATTGCTTTACGCCCATGGAACATCAAATAAAATTTTGCTTGTTCTTCTTTCTTCTGATCGAGGATTAGCCGGAGGGTTTAATGTAAACATGGTGCGTAAAACCCTTGAACGTTTGCGCACATGGGAAGGAAAAGAAGTGGAAGTAATTTGTATTGGGCGTCGTGGTGCACAAGCCATGAAAAAAGCTGGAAAAAATATTATTGCCAGTTTTACGGATATCACCACAGCTCCTACGTATAAAGACACATTACCGATCGGACGCTTGATTGTGGATGAATTTGTCAAAGGAAGTTATGAACAAGTCTTTGTTGCTTACACGGATTTTGTCAGCGCTATTGCGCAGATGCCAACCATTTTTCAACTGCTGCCTCTTGGTGCCTTGGAGGAATCAAAGGAATTGGGAAAGGTTTCAGAGACAACTCCCGTCGAAGTGATCAAAGGTTCGAGGGAATATATGTTTGAACCAAGCCCAGAGGATGTCCTTAATTTTCTTTTGCCAAAACTCATTGAAACCATGTTATATCAAGCCGTGCTTGAATCTGCTGCCTCCGAGCATTCTGCTCGTATGATGGCCATGCGCAATGCTTCAGACGCTGCCTCGGACATGATTCATGATCTTACTTTCACTTATAACCAAGCGCGCCAAGCCGGGATCACGCAAGAAATTGCGGAAATCAGTTCAGGCAAAGCCGCTCTTGAACAAACCTAATCTATGAAAGGAATTATCGCGCAAATCATTGGTCCAGTGATAGATGTCCGTTTTGAAGGGAAATCTCTTCCGGCCATTCAAACCGCTTTGACCATTAAAAAATCTGATGGCTCAATTTTGGTTCTCGAAGTTGCACAACATGTGGGGCGTTCCCTCGTCCGCACAATTGCCATGTCATCCACGGATGGTTTGCGGCGTGGAATGGACGTTGAAGACACAGGAAAACCCATTTCTGTTCCTGTGGGTCCGGAAACCTTGGGCCGCATGTTAAACGTCACGGGAGATCCTGTGGATGGACTTGGTGAGGTAAAGACGAAACGCCGAGATCCTATTCATAAAGCCGCTCCCGCGTTTGAAGATCAATCCACCAAAGATGAAGTGTTTGAAACTGGTATCAAGGTGATTGATTTGATTTGTCCATTTTTGAGAGGAGGAAAAACCGGATTGTTTGGTGGCGCTGGTGTGGGGAAAACGGTTTTGATCCAAGAGCTCATCAATAATATTGCCACCCAACATGGAGGCTATTCGGTTTTTGCCGGGGTAGGGGAGCGCACGCGCGAAGGAAATGATTTATACATGGAAATGAAGGCGTCAGGAGTACTCGCAAAAACGGCGCTCGTATTTGGGCAGATGAATGAACCACCGGGTGCACGCGCACGCGTGGCATTAACCGGACTTACACTTTCAGAATATTTCCGCGATGATGAGGGTCGTGATGTTTTGCTTTTCATTGATAATATTTTTCGTTTTACACAAGCAGGTTCTGAAGTATCTTCTCTCCTTGGTCGTGTTCCCTCTGCTGTGGGATATCAACCTAACTTGGCGACCGAAATGGGTGCCTTACAAGAACGCATTACCTCCACAAAAAAAGGTTCTATCACTTCCATTCAGGCAGTATATGTTCCTGCCGACGACCTGACCGATCCTGCTCCAGCCACGACCTTCGGCCACTTGGATTCCACGGTTGTGCTTGCACGTTCACTTGCAGAACTTGGCATTTATCCTGCAGTCGATCCGCTTGATTCCAGCTCCACAATTTTGGATCCCAATATCATTGGCCAAGAACATTATGATGTCGCGCGCGAAGTGCAACGCGTGTTGCAACGTTATAAAGATCTCCAGGACATCATTGCTATCTTGGGAATGGATGAACTGTCTGATGAAGATAAACGCACCGTGTCACGCGCTCGCAAAATGCAAAAATTCCTTTCTCAACCGTTTTCAGTCGCTGAACAATTCACAGGATTTGAAGGAAAATATGTGAAGCGTGATGATACGGTTCGGAGTTTTAAGGGTATTTTGGACGGCACATACGATCATCTCCCTGAACAAGCGTTTTACATGAAGGGAGGTATTGAGGAAGTGGTGAAAGCCGCGGAAGGTCTTTCTTAAACTATGGACATGCTTTCTTTAAAAATCGTCACCCCAGAAAAAATTGTGTTTGAAGATTCGGTTTCTTCTATTACAGCCATGACGCAAAATGGAGAAATTACAATCTTACCGCATCATATTCCGCTCGTGACACAAATGCGTGCCGGAGAATTGCGTTGTCAAAAAGGCGGAGAAGAAATTCTTTTGGCCGCTTCCACGGGTTTTTTAGAAGTGCGTCCGGGAAATCAAGTGATCATTTTGGCAGACACGGCCGAACGCGTAGAAGAATTGGAATTGAAAAAAATTGAAGCGGCAAAGATGGCGGCACAAAAATTACTGAAAGAGGCACAAGGGGCGGATGATGTGGCATTTGCAAACGCGCTCGCTGGTGTGGAACGCGAAAGCGCTCGCTACAAAGTGGCGATCAAGCGCCGACATCCTAAAACTCCTCCCGCACCACTTACTCCTAAAACTTCTTAAATTTTTCTATGTCCCATACCTGCAAAGCTACCTTGGTACGCTGTATGGATTTCCGGCTCGAGCCAGAACTCACTGACTCCCTTCGCTCAAAAAATCTTCTACATGCTATAGATGTGATCTCTATTGCCGGAGCGGCGAAAAATATTGTGGATGATCCGAAAGGATTTGTGATGAACCAGATTGGACTTTCTGTACAACTTCATGGAATAACTGAAGTATCTCTTATGCATCATTCCGATTGTGGCGCCTATGGAGGAAGTAAAGCATTTGCTTCTCTGGAAGAAGAAAAAGTCATGCATGTTACACAAATGCAAAAAGCAAAAGAGGTGATTCTCACCTCTTATCCCTTGCTGACCATTAAAATGTTTTTTGCTGTGATCGGAGAAAACCAACACGTAAATTCTATAGAGGAAGTGGGCTAAGATTTGCCTGCTAATTGTCCGCAAGCTGCGGAAATTTCCTGACCATAGGAAGTACGTAGAGTCGTCATGATATCTGATTCTTTGAGGAGACGCTGAAATGCGTCTCTTTGATTTTTCGTGCTGGAACGCAGATCACCCTCGGCTTTATTGTAAGGAATCAAATTGACACGAATACGATGGGGATCAATAGAACGAATAAAGGCGATGAGTTTTTTCGCGTCTTCTAAACGATCATTAATGCCATCAAGAAGGATATATTCAAATGTTACATGATGGGTGCGGTTTCCCTGTTTTTCCAAATACGCTTTTGTCCAATCGCGCAGATGATCAAAAAAATCATAGGGAGTAGATGGCATGATGCGCGGACGCACCGAGGGGTCGGCGCTATGAAGAGAAATGGCCATACGCACAGGCGGCCAAAGAGGATCTTCCAAAAGATGATCCAAGGAGGCAAAAATTCCCGCAGTGGAAACCGTTATTTTTGTGGGGCCCACATCAGTAAACTCGCACAAAAGGTGCAAGGCATCTCGAACATTCTCGTAGTTTGCCATGGGCTCACCCATGCCCATAACGACAATGTTGCTGATACGATCGGGGATTTGCTCTTGTGTTTTATACTGTTGCCAAAAACGATATTGATCCACAATTTCATCTTGAGAGAGTTGACGTTTGAGCCCCAAGGCTCCGGTGGAACAAAAGGTGCAGCGCATAGCGCAACCTACTTGGCTGGAAAGGCAAATAGTCCAGGCATCCCGCGCATTGCGCATAAAAACAGTTTCAATTTCAAGGCCATCAGCCAATTTGAGCAAAGCTTTGACCGTTTCTCCATCCTTTGTTTTTTCTATAGTTTTTGTCTGTACAGCTATCCAAGGGATGTCTTTTTCTACAGTTTCCCTCAAAAAAGCGGGGAAAGCGCTGACTTCCTTCCACCCCTTTGCTTCTGAAAAAAGCCCAGATAAGGCTTGCTTCCATCGATAAGAAGGCTCGTTGGGGAAAAGTTTCTGGAATAATTGTTGTCGTGTGGGTATCATAAGAGTTGTTATTCCATCATATGCGAGGAAGCTTGGCAATGAAACCCTCAAGGTAACATTGACAGGCATCTTTTTATTGCCAGAGTCTATCTCAAAAATATTTTTATGCCTACCTACGTTTCACAAAAAGGTCTCGAAGATTTACAAAAAGAATTTGAAGAGCGCAAGGCTGCCCGCATGGTTATTGCCGAAAAAATTGGGGACGCAAAAGAATTAGGAGATCTTTCCGAAAATTTCGAATACCATTCCGCCAAAGAAGAACAAGGACTCAACGAGGCACGTATGGCACAATTGGAAGAGATGATTAAAAGTGCCATTATGATTTCTGAGCAAAAAGGAGGCAATATCATTACGCTTGGTACTTCTTTTAAGGTTTCCTGTGATGGGGAAGAGCGGCAATTTGAAATAGTGGGATCAGCCGAAGCCCATCCGCTCGAAGGGAAAATCAGCAACGAATCTCCGCTTGGCGCCTCTTTTATGGGGTGCGGGGTAGGGGACACGGTCAGCGTAGACGTCCCATCCGGAACAAAAACCTATCAAATTTTAGAGATCACCTAAACAGAGGAACTTCTCACCTTATTTCTATGATCCAAGAAGAACAACAGCGACGGGAGCGTCTTGAGCGCTTGCGTCAGACGAAGCAAGATCCTTATCCCGCTCGCGTAAAACGCGACCTGTCTATACAGGAATTTTTGAAGGATTTCGAAAATCTTATAACATCACAAAAAGAGATCTCTCTTGTTGGACGCTTGCGTTCTTTGCGTAAGCACGGTGGACTTACTTTTTTGACGCTTGATGATGGTTCAGGGGCTGTACAGATTGTTTGCACCAAGGATGTTCTTGGCGAGCAAGCCTATGCAACGTTTGGGGAAACCGTGGATGTTGCAGATTTTCTTGAAGTCACAGGTCATCCATTTCTCACACAAAAAGGAGAACGCTCTTTAAAGATCACTCATTGTCAAATCATCACAAAAACATTACTTCCGCTTCCCGAAAAATGGCATGGACTTTGTGATGTGGAAACTCGTTACCGTCAGCGGTATTTGGATTTGATCATGAACACAGAAGTAAAACAAAAAATGATTCAACGCTCATTGATCATCGCTGCGATCAGAACGGTTATGCAGGCAAAAGGTTTTATTGAGGTGGAAACGCCAACCTTGCAACCCATCTATGGCGGAGGGTTTGCTCGTCCATTCAAGACGCATCATCATACATTGAATGCGGATTTTTATTTAAGAATTTCCGATGAAATGTATTTAAAACGCTTGCTCGTGGGTGGATTTGAAAAAGTGTACGAGATTACAAAAGTTTTTCGTAACGAGGGAATGGATCGCGATCACAATCCTGAATTCACCATGTTCGAAGCTCAAGCGGCCTATGAGGATTATCGTTATGGCATGGATTTGTTTGAAGAGATTTTTGAAACATCGGCAAAAACAGTTCTGGGAACAACGCAAATCACTCATGGGGATAGGGTGATTGATGTAAAACGTCCTTGGCCGCGGTTGACTCTTGTCGAATCTGTGGAATCCATTGGGGGATTAAGCGTTTCACATTGGCAAAATGTGGATGAGGCGAAAAAAGCATTGGCCGAAAAATTATCAGCAAAAAAAGTCACTGAACTTGAAAAAATGCAAACGGTTGGTGAAGTGATTGCCTTTGCCTTTGAGGAGCTGGTAGAAGAAAAACTTATCGAACCCACCATTATTTACGATTATCCTGTGGAAGTTTCTCCTTTGGCGAAAAAAAGTGCTGACCCGCGCTTTTCCGAACGCTTCGAAGCGTTTGCTTTGGGAAGTGAAATTGGGAATAATTATTCCGAACTGAACGACCCCCTTGATCTTATGCAACGTTTTATCGAAGAAAAGAAAAAAGCAGAAGCCGGTTTTGAAGAAGCTCATCAAACCGATCTTGATTATTTGGAAGCGATCAAACATGGTATGCCTCCTGCCTGCGGTCTTGGAATAGGAATTGACCGCATGGTCATGCTTCTTACGGGTTCATCAAATATCAAAGAAGTCATCTTGTTTCCTACCTTGCGCCCTCTTGATACGGACGCCTCCTAACCCATGTCTCGTCATCGCACCTGGATCGAAATCAATGAGCGTGCCTTGCAACAAAACATCAACACGCTCCAAGGACTTCTCTCCGGAGGGGCGCGTTTTTGTGCAATCGTCAAAGCAAACGCTTATGGGCACGGCTTGAAAGAAGTCGTGCAAATAGCCGCAAGACAAGGGGTGGATGCGTTTGGGGTGGATGCCATAGAAGATGCTCTCTTGATTCGCTCTTGGCTTCCGAGCGCTCTTGTTTTAACATTGGGATATGTTCTTCCCGAACGCTATGAAGAGGCAATCCGCGAGCGCATTCATCTCACCATGTATGATCTTGATGCGTTGAAACTTTTAGAAGAAGAGGCAAAAAAACAAGCAGGAACCGCATTCGTGCACCTGAAAATTGAAACAGGAACTCAACGTCAAGGATTATCTGAATTTGATCTCAAGCGCTATTTGCAATCGCTTTCTTTTTTTCCACATATCCACATTGTGGGAATTTCCACACACTTTGCCAATATCGAAGATACTTCTGATCCGAGTTTTGCTACTTTGCAATTCCACCGTTTCCAAAAAACCGTGGAACAAATGCAAACCGCGGGGATTCAACCCGAATATGTCCATTGCGCGTGCAGTGCAGCTATTATTTTGTATCCTTCCACCCATGGTTCTTTGGTGCGCGCAGGACTTTCTTTGTATGGTGTGTGGCCTTCTGAAATTGTGGAAACAACCACACGACGCCATGGAATCGCCTGTGATCTGCGACCCGTCTTATCGTGGAAAACGCGCATTGCTCAAGTACGATCTATTCCTGCCGGAACACCCATTGGGTATGGAATGACCGAGACCGTGTCAAAACCCACCCGCCTTGCTGTGCTTCCTGTGGGTTATTGGGATGGGTATGATCGATCACTTTCCTCGATCGGAGAAGTCTTAATCGCGGGAAATCGTTGTAAGGTTCTTGGACGTGTCTGTATGAACATGATGATGGTGGATGCCTCGAGCGTCCCTCATGTAGAGCCTGGACAAGAAGTGATTTTGATTGGACGTTCTGGAAGGCATGAAATTTCCGCCTCGGTTCTTGCCAAACAAGCAAAAACTCTTCCTTATGAAATTCTCGCGCGGCTCAATCCTTCTTTGCCTCGACAAATCATTTCTGAAACAATCGTATGACGCGGCGACCACGACACGTCCTTCGCTTTCAAAAAGCGCAATATCAACGTCGACGATTTCAAAATCCTTATTTTCGTCATACCCCTCCTTGTCTTTGGAAAAAAATACTTCCTTTGGCATTGCTTCTTTTTTTCTTTTTTTCTTTTTTGCTGTGGGTGCTATTTGGGTCACCGCTTTTTCACATCACCCAAGTCACCTTACAAGGAGCAAGTCCTTCCTCTTCCGGCGAATTACAAACCCAGGTGAATTCTTTTCTTTCTAAACGTCGTTTTCTCTTTTTTCACAATCGCAACCATTGGTTATTTAATGAGGAGACTTGTCGATCCTATCTTGAACAATTTTATGTGTTTGAAACGCTGACATTTGAATTTATTGATATTCGACAATTGTTTATCACTGTGCAAGAAAAAGCTTCTTCCTTCCTCTGGGAAACCGATGATCATACCTTTGTGGTTGATCTGCAAGGGACGGTGGTGCGCGAAATAACCCCTACAGAACAGCAATGGCTCACATCTACCACACCTTCTGTGGAAAATGATCCTCTTCCCGAAGAACAACAATCTTTTTTACTGCTCCCTCGTTTTCGTGATCTTAATAATGCCTCGGTCACTCCTGGTCTTGTCGTAGCTTCCCCAGAAGAAATCACTTCCATTTTTTCTTTTCAGCAAGCACTGACAACGCTCTCCATCCCTTTTGTGGAAACGCGTATTGATCGCCTTTCCGGAAAATGGATAGGAATTCTGACAAGTGCCGGATATTTGGTATTATTTGATGCAGCCGGAGACATTCAAGCACAAGCACTACGACTACAAAGTGTGCTTAAAGAATCCATCCCTGATCCTTCTACATTAGAATATATCGACTTGCGCTTTGGAGACCATGTATACTTTAAGTAATAGATATGAAAACTATTTTTTCTTACGACGAACAATATCTTTGGACAAAAGGGAAGGGGAGTCTTTCTAAAACCGCTTTCCGCCAACTTCTACATACAAAAACAAAAGAGGCCATGGAAACCATGAGAAAAAATCTCATGACCCACGAAACCTCGGTTGTCTCCTTGCCGTTTTCTTCTGTGAAGGAAATCCAATCGTTGGCTTTTCATATCCAAAAAACCTGCACCCACCTTTTAGTGATTGCGACAGGCGGATCAAGTTTGGGTGCACAGGCAATCATTCATGCCATTCCAGGGAGCACTTCAAAAACCAAGGTACTTTTTCTTTCTAATCCTGACCCTGATGAGTACAAGCGCGTTACAAAAGAATTGCCGTGGTCAACAACCGGTGCCTTGGTTATTTCAAAATCTGGAAAAACACTCGAAGTGCTTTCTCTTTTTCTTCTTGTGCGAGAACAACTACAAAAAACGTTGGGAAAACAACATGCTTCTCATCTCTTTGTTTTAACCCAATTTGATGAAAATCCTCTCTACCTCTTTGCAAAAAAACAAGGGTATACCCTTTTACCTCATGCAGATATTGGTGGGCGGTTTTCTGTTCTTTCTTCTGTGGGTCTTCTTCCAGCAGCTGTATCCGAAGTTCCCATTGCCGATCTCTTAAAAGGAGCGGCTGATCTTCTAAAAGAATATCAAAAGCAAGGGCTCTCGCATGTGGTGAGTCGTTTTGTCACGGCACAATACCTTGCCTACACGCTTGGAAAAACCGAACAGATTCTCATGCCTTATTGTGAACGTCTGACCTTATTTACCAAATGGTACCGACAATTGTGGGCAGAATCTCTTGGAAAAGAACGGCAGGGAAGGGGAGTGGGTCCTACCCCCATTGATGCTTTAGGGACCGTGGATCAACATTCACAAATCCAGCTTTACAATCAAGGATTGAAAAACAAAATTTTAACGTTTATTGAACTGGCCCATTTTAATGAGGAATCTCTTGTTCTTCGAAAGACTGCCGGGCTCCCTGACGCATTTAAAGAGGCTGCAAGCCCTCTCTCATTGATAATGCGAGTTTCCTGTCATGGAACGGCCCGCGCATCTTCAAAACACGGAGGTCCGGGAGGAATTCTCTCTGTTCCAAAACTCGATGCCTATCACCTTGGAGCGTTATTCCTATTTTTTGAACTCGCCGTTATTTTGCACGCCGAGCTTCTTCAAGTGAACCCTTATAATCAACCCGGTGTAGAGGAAGGGAAAAAACAAATCAAAAAATTATTATCTTCTTTATGAATGAAGAGATCCTCTCCTCCCTTTCATGGTGTCGTAAAATGAGATTATTTCTTTAAGACGTATGATAAGGGGAGGGGATTTTTATTTTTCGCTTTGATGATGATCTTTTTAAAAAAATCTTATAGAAAACGGAGAGAAGGGCTAGGAAGAGTCAGATCTCCTTAAGAAGATTCTTATGGCAAGGCTAGATGCTCTGGAGATCCTAAAAAAGTATTCAATACCCATCTCTACCTGAAAAGAAGACCGAGCTTCGTTTTCTCGACCGTTTAGAAGGGGGAGCGCTCCTCACAGATACAAGAGGGCCAGAGAGACAGAATAACAAAGGTCCCATCCTATAGGCCTTTTCTTTCTCTAGTGTCGTCTAAGTCTTATTGTGCGACACTATAATGATAAAAAAGATGTCTCCGTCGGAAAGAGACATTTTTTATTCTAAAAGCACTTCATCCCCTACCCTAAAACGGTCGGAAGAATATCTGTCATGTAGATGAGTAGAAGCAAGGTTGAACCAATGAGCAAAAAAGCTATGCCCAACAAAGTAAACGCTTTAACTGCCGCATCGTCTTCCATAATCCCTCGAAGCATATGTATGCTTAATCCAAGAAAAACGATAAGCGGAGCAAGGACAAAAAACCAGCTAATAATTTTTACAACAAGAAGCATATTAATAAGAAAGTAAAAAGGTCATGGGATCCACAGGGATACCATTTAAACGTGCTTCAAAATGCAAATGAGGTCCAGTCGATAATCCTGCCCCTTGAGTACCCGGCATGCCACCTGTATAGCCGATAATATCCCCTCTTGAGACAAATTGATCTGCTACGACCTCAATCCCTGACATGTGTGCGTACAAGGTCGCGATACCATTGGTATGGATGATCATCACATAATTACCGTACATATTTCCAAGACGCGTCCAAGCAACATATCCAGGAGCTGCCGCTTTGAGCGGTGTCCCCTGCCCTGTTGGAATATCAATCCCTGAATGTTCAAATAAATGACGAAAAGGATAAGTAGGGTCGTGAAATGTTGCAGAAAGTCCACGCACTGGATCCACAGGCCAAGAAAGAACAGTATTATCTCCATACTCATCACTTTGTGTGATCCTAGATTCCATTTCCTGTTGCAATAAGGAAACCTCGTAATTCAAGTATTGCTGTTCTTGCTGCACCTCTTTGAGTAATTCTTGAAATTGAGCTTCAGACCTTGAGGTGATAAGCAAAAGGCTATCTTTTGCATAACTTTCCCTTTCCAAGATAACAAACTTATCTGCTAAATCCTCTCCCAATTGCTCTAATTGCTCCCTCTTTGTTTGTTGAGTTACTCTAGCGCTCACCACTTGATTTTTTGATGCTTGTGTTGCCTCCAGGGAATCTTTTAAATCGCGATTCATGTCCTCCAAATAACGGAGGTGATCAAAAATATCAGAAAAAGACTGGCTGCCAAAATAGACTTCCAAGGACAACTTATTATCCTGAATCTGAATGGATTGTAAAACTTCTTTTAACACCGCTTTTTGATCTTCCCACTGCTTTTCCAAAAGTTCCAATTGCTTTTCTAAAAGAACGATCTGGATGTTTGTAAGATCAATTTCTTCGTTGGTTGCCTCAATATCAAGCTCGGCTTTTGCCATGCGATTTTCTAAAAGTTCCATTTCATTTTGAATGGAAATTTTTTCCGTTTCTTTTTGTCGAATCTTCTGTTGATAGGCCTCAATCTTTTCATTGAGATCGTCAATGTCTTCTTGCTTTGTCTGAATATCTTGATTGAGATCATTAATTTCCGCGCTCACATCTTCTTGCGCGAAAACTTGAGGAGCAAAAAAACCTCCTGCCAAAAAAACGCAGAGAAATAAAAACACGCCTGTTAAGAAACAACGAGTTTTTGCAAAGCTATTTGAATACGACGGAGACTTTCCTCCTTTCCACATACCCATAAAAGTTCAAAGGGGCTTGGAGAATGCTGGAGCCCTGAAAGCGCAACACGCAGAGGCCACAACACGTTTCCTTTGGGAATTATAGTACTCTCAATATACTGCAAAATGGCCTTCTCGATCAAACCAAGATCTTGCCAAATATCTTCAGATGATGACTGGCAAAGTGAAAATAATGCTTCGAGATGTTTTTTTGCATCCAGAGCATCTGCTTTTTTCCATAGAAGCAAGCTTGCTTCATACTCTGGAAGTGTTTGATACTCTTGAATTTTAGTTCCAATCTCATCAAAACGCACAAGACGCTCCTTCTCAATCTGATATATGCGTTTGAGTTTTTCCACGTCCACAGAAATATCCGCAGGAGTAAATTTTCGACAATACTCAAGATACTGCTCATCAGACAATTGACGAATATAAGTTCCGTTCATCCAATCCAATTTTTCTCGATTGAAAATTGCTCCACTCTTATTGATTTTTTCCAAAACAAATTCTTCGATCAATTCTGCAACAGAATAAATTTCCTGATCCCCTTTTGGATTGAACCCGAGAAGAGTAATAAAATTCAGTAAAGCTTCAGGAAGATAACCCTTTGCCAAATAATCTTCCACAGCCACATCTCCTTGACGTTTGGAAAGCTTGGAACGATCTTCATTCAAAATAAGAGGAACATGCGCAAAAATAGGAAGCTCCCACCCAAAAGCCCTATACAACAAGATATGTTTAGGAACAGAGGAAATCCACTCTTCTCCTCGAATAATATGGGTGATTTCCATGTAATGATCATCAATAACCACAGCAAGATGATAGGTGGGAAATCCGTCGGACTTGAGAAGAACTTGATCGTCAACTTCTTGATTAGCAATAGTGATCTTTCCACGAATCACATCTTCAAACGACGTTTCCCCTTCTGGCACCAACAGTCGGATGACATAAGACTCCCCTTGTTCTAATCGCTTTATCACTTCTTCTTTGGATAAAGCAAAACAATGACGATCATATTTAGTTGATATCTTAATGATTTCTTGTTGATGCCGAAGCTCGTCCAATCTATCTGAAGAACAAAAACAATAATAAGCCTTCCCAGCTTCTACGAGTTGCTTCGCATGCTTCTTATAAATTTCCAAACGTTGCGATTGAATATAAGGACCCTGATCCCCTCTTTGTTCCAAATGCGCATTTCGTAAAAAAGGCCCTTCATCATAAATGATTCCCATGGCAGCAAGAGTGCACAATAAACTTTCTATAGCACCCTCCACAAAGCGTTGCTGATCTGTATCTTCGATGCGTAATACCATTTTCCCCTCATGTTTACGCGCAAAAAGATAATTATAAAAAGCTGTCCGAAGACCGCCAATATGAAGAAATCCTGTAGGTGACGGGGCAAAACGTGTTTTCACATTCATACATTCTTTTTCTCCTTTTTTCTTATAAACAGCCCTCGTATTGTATCCCAAATAACCAAGGTCGGGAAGATGATCACGGCTGTAAAAATGCGCTTTAAACGCTTCGGTTCACACCAAAGTCTCCACAACCATTCAAACCCCAGACGTTGAAAAAGTTTTGGAGCACGTTTTGCTTTTCCGGATAAAAAATCAAATACCCCACCCACACCCACGGCAATTTTTACGGACGGAAAAAAATTGCGATGCCCAAAAATCCAAGATTCTTGTTTTTCGTGACCTAAGGCCACAAGCAAAATATATGGTTGTGCTTCTTGAATATGTTCCACCACTAAAGCATCTTTTTTAAATTTCCATTCCCCTTTTTCATAAAAAAGTTCTCCACCGCTTTCACCAAGAATCTGAAGATAAGGAAAAGTTGTTCGAAGATTCTGCAAGGTTTGTGTAATCACCTCCTCGGTCGAACCCAAAAGAAAAACAGTTTTTTTATGCAAAGCCGCATAGGTAAGGAACGCCTGTGTGACGTCATTTCCTGTCAGACGTTGAAGCCATGTCCCTTGCGTGAGAAAAGAAAGCCAAGAAACCCCTACTCCATCGGCAACACAAAGAGATATTTTTTGGAGCACTTGTTGAAATGTCTTGCGATAATAAGCAGCAACGAGCATTTCCGGATTAACAGTCGCAATGGAATGAAACCCAGGATCATCAAAAAAACTCAAAAGAAGCTCGTGAATTTTTTCTCGCGAAAGAGAACAAATGGGAACATTGAGTACAAAGGTTTTTTTCATAATGGAAAAGAGGCTAGAGTTTCATACACACTCCCCTCTTGTGTCAGTGTGCTTCGCATAAGTTCAAAAGAGGTTACGGGAAAAGAAAGAGGAGTTAAGGGTATTTTTTCCGGTTGAAAAACTTCAGATTGAACTTTGACACGCCCCAGAGTGATATGCGGAGTCCATGGCCTTGTGTCTACAGGAAGACCCAGGCCCACAAGCACATCAGCTGAACGTTTATAAAGTCCTAATGCTTGCGTAGGCAAAGAAGTAGAAACAAGCAAAGTGCGTGGTCGCTTTTTATGAGGAAACGCCCCAACTTTTTTCAAGGTCAAAGAAAATTCTTCTGGATACATGTGCTTGGCCAATTGTTCCTTCAGTTCCAAAACCCTCTTCTCTTCCACATCACCCAAAAAATGTAAAGTGATATGAACGTTTTCAGGTTCTACCCAAGAAACTTTGCTATGTAACATCTGTACCTGCATAGCCTCTTCTATTTTCCACAACTCTTGCTTGACTTCGGGAGGAACTTTGATTGCTAAAAATAATCGCCACATAATCAACGATATGTAGTGTACCAAATTTTTGACAATCATGATTTGGCACTCTATACTTGAGAGTGCTAAATCCATTTTTTTCTTATGATCCCAAACAATTTTACCCACAAAGCGCAAGAAGCGATTCAAAACGCTCATAATCTAGGTGTAGAAAATGGACAACAAGGTGTGGATCCTATCCACCTTCTTGCTGTGCTCATCGGCCAAGATGACGGAGTTGTCACCGCGGTTGTGAATAAAATCACCCCGCAGCTTACTGACCTTCGCGCAAACATTGACAACATTCTCGATGGCCTTCCAAAATCCGCTGCCCATACGCAAGGAGGTTTGGGCCAAGTTTTCCTTTCTCCCGAAGTCGTGCGTGCTTTTCAACAAGCGCACAAAAAAGCAAAAGAATTCGGAGATGAGTTTATTTCCACCGAACATTTGCTCCTTGGTCTTCTTATCATCAAACCAATCAATGGTCTTCTTACGCGTTACGGAGTGACAGAAGAAACTATCATGCAGGCTCTCAAAGATATTCGCGGCAATCAAAAGGTGGATTCACTTGAACCTGAATCTCGCTATCAAGCGCTGGAAAAATACAGTTTGAATCTCACAGAAATGGCTCGTAAAGGAGAACTTGATCCTATTGTTGGCCGTGATGCAGAAATCCGTCGGGTCATGCAAGTTCTTTCTCGCCGTACAAAAAATAATCCCGTGTTAATCGGGGAAGCTGGAGTAGGAAAAACCGCCATTGTCGAAGGACTCGCCCAACGTATTGTAGCCGGAGATGTGCCGGAAATGTTGAAAAACAAAGAAATCGTTTCTTTGGATTTAGGATCCATGGTTGCCGGAACAAAATATCGTGGAGAATTTGAAGATCGCCTCAAAGCAGTCATCAAAGAAATAGAACAATCTGCTGGCAAAATGATTCTTTTCATTGATGAGCTTCATACACTTGTAGGAGCTGGGACATCCGAAGGAAGTCCTCTGGATGCCTCTAATATGCTCAAACCGTCTTTAGCACGCGGAAAACTTCATGCCATTGGTGCCACGACCATTAAAGAATATCAAAAACACATCGAAAAAGATCAGGCGCTTGAACGCCGTTTCCAGCCTGTTGTGGTAGAAGAGCCTTCTGTAGAAGACACAATCGCCATCTTGCGCGGCATCAAAGAAAAATATGAAGTCCATCATGGCGTCCGTATCAGCGATCCCGCTCTTGTTGCTGCCTCTGAACTTTCCCATCGCTATATCACAGATCGCTTTCTTCCAGATAAGGCCGTGGATTTGATTGATGAGGCGAGCTCGGCTTTGCGTATGCAAATAGATTCCATGCCCGAGGAACTCGATATCATGAAGCGTGATTTGATGCGGCTTGAAATCGAACATAAGGCACTTGCCAATGAAGAAGATAAACATTCCAAAGAACGCGACAAAGAAATTGAGGAACAAATCGCAAACCTCCGAGAAAAAACGGATGCTTTAGAAGGTAAATGGAAAAATGAAAAAGAAAAGATTGCGGCGATCCGCACCGTTAAATCTGAAATCGAAAAACTCCGCGCTGAAGCCGAGATACAAGAACGTAAAGGAGATTTGGAAATGGTGGCGAAAATTCGTTATGCCCAAATTCCAGAAGCTGAACGAAAACTGACGGAAGTCACAAAGGCTCTTGCTCGTTTACAAAAAGAACGTGGTATTTTGAAAGAAGTAATCTCCGAGGAAGACATCGCACATGTTGTCTCACTCTGGGTTCATATTCCGGTTTCTAAAATGTTAGAGTCTGAACTTCAAAAACTCACCCACATGGAAGAAGAGCTCCAAAAACGTGTGGTAGGCCAAAAAGAAGCCATTGTCGCAGTCAGTAATGCGCTACGACGTTCTCGCTCTGGTATTGCCGAGGAAAATCGCCCTATTGGCTCTTTTATCTTCTTGGGGCCAACCGGAGTTGGTAAAACCGAGCTTGCGCGTGCTTTGGCAGAGTTTATGTTCAATGACGAATCTGCCATGATCCGTCTTGATATGTCTGAATACATGGAAAAACACGCTGTCTCTAAAATGATCGGCTCCCCTCCTGGATATGTGGGTTATGATGAAGGTGGACAGTTAACCGAACTTGTGCGCCGTAAACCTTATTCGGTTCTCTTGTTTGATGAAGTGGAAAAAGCCCATCCTGATACGTTTAATATCCTTCTTCAAATTATGGACGATGGTCATCTCACTGATGCCAAGGGCCGCAAAGTCAATTTCAAAAATACGATTATTATCATGACAAGCAATATCGCCACTGACCTCCTTCAACATACAGGCCATGCCATGGGAACCATGGGATTTGTAAGTGAAGAGGGTGAAAAAGAAAAACAATCCAAAGAAATGATCATGGAGCGCATGCGAGAACATTTTCGCCCAGAGTTTCTCAATCGTCTGGATGAAATCATTGTTTTTCATTCTCTCGCGGAAGATCAAATTGCAGATATTGTTGAACTTCAGCTAAAACGCGTGGCCGCACGACTTATCAAACAAAGAGATATCGAACTCATCGTCACTCCGGCCGCTAAAAAACTTCTGGCAAAAAAAGGATATGAACCTGCCTATGGAGCTCGTCCGCTTAAACGAGTGATTCAACATTTAATCCTCGATCCCCTCTCGTTACAAATTGTAAGTGGAGAGGTCAAAGAAGGAGCAAAGGTGACGATCGGAGCCAAAGGAGAAGAGATTGCGATCACGACAAAATAATATCCTCAAACAAAATTACCCGCGCGTGACGGGTAATTTTTGTAAAAAGAAAAACCGCCCTTTGATAAACTTAGGACGGCTTGCGTCGTGTATACCAACGTCTGAATGGAAAAGAGGAAACCCTATTGAGTAATCGCAACTTTTTGTCCAGGCGAAGCTTTGCTTTATAAAATTCCATATGTGTACAAGCATCGTGGAGTTGATACTCACGAATCGCGAGCATATAACGGATATGATCGAGGTTGAATCCAGAGATCCATTCTCGAATCAAATCCATGGACACTGTAGGTTGCTTGAGCACGAGGATCAACGGGCCACCATCTGCAAAAACGCGATCAGGGTAAAACGTGAAGAGTAGTTCTCTGATTTCCCATCCAAAGGCCTTATCCACCTCATCTTTTGAATCAGCAATGTGATGGCATAAGCGTAAAGTGATCCGTAACGCTTTGTCCGCATCTTCAACAATTTCGTGTGTTTCTTGTCGCATATTAGCTTCCTAGAGCATAGAGCTCATTTGTGCCAAAAGGGATGGTTCATCCGCAGGACGTGGAAATGCGAGGATCACATCTGCTTTGATAGGCTGAACTGTAAAAACAACGGGTTCGTCTCCTACGGTGCCCACCGTGGTCGCGAAAACGGATCGACTTCCTGTGCCACGAGGCACTCTTTGAACGACCGTGATCTCGTTCCCAAACACCTTCTCGCGTTCGGTAGATGGGGAAACAAGAAACTCGACCGTGTAGTCAGAGTTGCCCGAGCTGTCCTTCAAAAACCAATCCGGTGGGATAAGTATACAGGTGTTCATCAAAAAGTTTTCCAAGGTGACATTGGCGTTCACAAAAACATCCCCACGAGCATTGTAAAAGACAATCCATCCAGACCATGCTGAAGGCATTCCCTTCCAAACCTCAATGGTCTTTTCCACACAAATCGCTACCTCAATATCTCCTGGCTTGGTTTCCTCATTTGCGATCGGATCAGGTTTGCCACAGGTGGAACAGAGAACCACCATGGCTCCAACAATGATGCAGAGAAACAGACCAACAATCATCACCCGAATCCACACCATGAAGTCGACCTTTCCTTTTTCGTCTGTGTAGAAACGAGGGTTCATGGTTTCTCCTGTGTAGGAACGGGGTTTTCCCGCCCCTGTGTTAGAAATCATTCAGATTGAAAAGAACGACTCATCACAAAACTTACAGCTCAATGTGATTGAAAACCCCTGTTTTGTCAATGATAAATCATGAAAAATCCTTCAAAAACAAGTGAAAAAGTAAAAACTAATCCATGTTATAATGGAACCATATGCGCCAATGGATTGCTTTTTTAAGTGTTGCATCTCTTTTCATTTCTTTGACTCCCCTCACCCTCTTGGCTGAAACTGAAGTAGATTACAATTATCTTCTGGGTGACGATGAACTTACAGATATGACGGCTATGGATTTTGAAACTCTCGAAGCTTTTTTGACTCGCGGGTCACTCACAGATTATGAAACCGAGGATGTCAACGGTCACGAGGAATCCGCGGCACAAGTCATCTGGGATTCTGCACATGCTTTTGAACTCAATCCGCAATTTATTTTGACCATGCTTCAAAAAGAACAAAGCCTCATCGAAGATCCTGACCCTTCGCAAGATCAACTTGCTTGGGCCATGGGCTATGCGGTTTGTGATGATTGTTCCAAGTCCGATCCTCTCATACAAAAATACAAAGGTTTTGGCAATCAGATCTATTATGCGTCCAAACGCATTCGAGAATCTTTCTTGGAGGACTTGGAATCTCGCGGGTATACCGAAAACGGCCTAGGACCTGGAATTGAAATAGAAATTGATGACATCTTAGTCGTGCCTGCTAATAATGCTACTTCTGTCCTCTACGCCTACACTCCACATCTCCAAGGCAATGAAAATTTTTCTTTGATCTGGGATCGTTGGTTTACTCATACCTATCCAAGCGGCACTCTTCTTCAAGATAAAGAGACGGGTGGTATTTGGTACATCCAATTTGGCCGCCGCCGTGCGATTACTTCGCGCTCTGCCTATCTTTCCCGCTTTCCCACTCAACCAGTGATTGCAGTATCCGAATCTGTTATTAACCAATATCCAGAGGGTGATCCCATCAGCTTTCCTAACTATTCCCTTCTACGATCTCCTCGCGGCACAGTTTATTTGATTGTGGATGATATCCGTCGAGGAATTGATTCCCAAGAGGCATTTCGCGCCATTGGCTTTAACTCGGACGAAATCGTAGATGTGACTTGGGATGATCTGAGTGTGTATGAGGAAGGAGAACCTATTACGATCGCTTCTGTCTCTCCCGGCGGATCTTTGATGCAAAACACGACAACCGGAGGAGTGTATTTTGTGGAAGAAGGAGAAAAACATCCGATCATGTCTAAACAAATTTTAGAAGCGCGTTTTGATGGATGGACAATCCTTCCTCAATCTCCAGAAGATTTAGAAACTTATCCGACAGGAGATTATGTTACTTTTCCAGACGGAACTTTGGTCTTGGCTGAAGGATCGCCTGATGTTTTCGTGATCTCCGAAGGGGAACGACGTTTGATTCCGGATGAATCCACCTTTTTAGCTTATGGCTGGGAGTGGCCACAAATCATCACAACCAATGAGCGTTCAGTTCTCCTCCAACCCTTAGGAGAAGAAATTCCGTCGGTTTTAGATCAGTCTGAATCCACTATTTTTGAAACTGCTTATTAGGCCGTTTATGTTTCCTTTTTCTCGATCAACTTCAGAAATTTCTGCCACCCCCACGGAGGTAGTCCCGCCTGTGACGGAATCAACAGAAACAGAAGTGAGTGCCCAGCGCACTTCGGAAATACTAGACGAAGCCATTCTCGCTTCTTCTTCGCGTGTCCGTGATTCTCTCCCCAAAGAACATCACAAACACTTCGAAACTCTCCGAGATGAGATTATTGATTTTGCGCAGGCTCATGGGATTCCGAGAGAATCCCTTACCAAACCCGACGCTCTCCTCGAGGCTGCAAGTAAACTTTCTACTCCAGACCTTGAGAGACTTGCCACCCTCCTCGAACGTTTTGAATATCTGCTTGTCCATCATGAACCAAAGAAAGAAGACTATACTGAAGCTCTCGAACACGCTGAACGTCTTTATAACCTCAAAGAACAATATGATTCCCAAGTCGCTCTCCTTGAACAAGTAGGCATCCTCAAAGAAGGAGCTATCCTAGGTATAGACGATAACACCTACCCCATCCCTACACTCGAACAAATCGCCTCCCGTCTCTTTGAACGTCATGAGACACTCAAGACCAAACATGAACAAGGCTTTACCAAACTCCTTCTTGTTCCCTTTGGGATGAGTCTTGATGTCCTTTTTGAAACCCTCAAACAATTCCTTCTTGATCACAAGAAATCTAATCCTGACTTTGATCTTGATATTGATGGCCCTCTCTATATTTGGCCAGAGTATCGAGGAGCAGACATGGGGGATTCTCCCAAGATTGTCTATTACCCCAAGTCTTTTACAGAAGATGATCATCAAGGAAGGACAAAGATGCAGATACTTGAGGGACAAGCCGGAAGACGATGGACCCTCCCGCCTACGGCGGGATCCGCCACAGGCGGGACTACCTCCGTGGGGGGGGCAGAGGGGGGGGGAACAGGAACCCCAGGTTGGACCATTCATCTTCTCCAACCCTCAAACCTAGATACACAAGAC